>JGI24710J26742_10001322_pt1 | contig 22828 bp, 18 predicted proteins | sample BioPla2DNA2_FD_26742 | JGI IMG/M metagenome (IMG submission 26742) | reverse complement strand
GGATTTACTAAGAAGTACGCCGATTGGATACGTGAGGATGTGACTTGTAACATTGCACCACTTGAGAAGGTTAAGAAAGAGGATATAGACAAGCACGATATAATTGTATATGGTGCTGGCGTCCACGCTGGACTAATACCCGGATTAAAGAAAGTCAAGAAGCTAGTTAATTTTAATGATAAGAAGGTAATAATATTTGCCACAGGAGCTGCACCAAACGTAGAAGAGATAGTCAAGCCTGTAATAGATAATAACCTGGCAGATTGTGTATCTATGGTGGATTTTTTTTATTTCGAGAGTGGAATAAATTATGAAAACATGGGTTTTTTCTCAAAACGCCTTATGAAGACTTTTAGTAAAATTTTGAGTGCTAAGAAGGATAAAACTGAGGAAGAGAAAGAGATGAGTATAATGATTATGAACTCATTTGACAACTCAAAAAAGGACTATATAAAACCGTTGGTTGATACACTAAAGAAATACCTTGGTTAAATTATATTAATATAGAAAACTTTTACATATAGGAGGACTTATGTGGGCGGATTTGAGCAATCAATGGAAGCGGTCATTTGAGCTTGCCTTTGAGTCGTATAAAAGAGGAACAATACCAATAGGGGCTGTTATAACTGACAGTGAGGGAGAGATAATTTCGGAAGGAAGGAACAGGATATTTGATAATAGAAGCGCAAATCCCTTGGCAGGTACTTTTATGGCACATGCTGAAATGACGGCCATGATACAGTTAAAGAGCTATAAACATCCTGATATAAGGACATATACACTTTATACTACTATGGAGCCATGTCCTATGTGTTTTGGAACAATGGTTATGATGAATATAAGAAATTTGAAATATGCAGCCAGGGATGCATTTGCCGGAGCAACGGAATTAAATAATAAGATGGATTATATAAGAAATAAGAATATTAGTATTGAAAAGGGCAATAGTGAAATGGAAGCATTTCATTTAATAATGCAGACATCATACGAATGTGATAGGAATCATATAAGGGTGGGCGAGTTATTAAACTCATGGAAGAGCATAGACGGCAATGCAATAGTACTAGGAAAAAAGCTATATAAAGAAAAATATTTTGATAGGGTTATAGCTAAAGATGGGAAAGTTTGTGATATATATGATGAGATTATTTATAGGTATGAACAAATGATGTAAAATACAAATAATATCTAAGCACATATAAAATGCGTGAATAGAATATATATTCGCAAAAATATATAGAATAGCAAAATCACCATAACAGTTATTATAACGAGTTCTGACTATGTGAGATAATACCAAATTATCTCACATATTTTATTTGAAAATATAAATTAGTTACAAATGGAAATATTAATTAAAAAATGGAATAAACACATTGTACAAATTACCAATATATGTTAATATAGTGATGTAAATATTTACCGTATACATTTTATTATGTTTTCTTGGATCAAAGATTCGAGGGGTGTCTTTGTTTCCATCAATAATAAGGTGTACGTAGTTACTAATGTTTATCTAAATCAGTTATTGTTGATTGGTTATCCAATCAGAAAGGAGGAAAAGTTATGAAACAGAAAAGAGCAAAGTTATTTTTGTCAGTGTTAATGATCATGACCATGTTATTACCTGCATATAGTGCACAGGCTGCTACAACAATTTACAATAATGAAACTGGAACACATGATGGCTACGATTATGAGCTATGGAAGGACTCCGGGAACACAAGTATGACACTAAATAATGGAGGTAATTTCAGCTGCCAGTGGAGTAATATTAACAATGCATTATTCCGTAAGGGCAAAAAGTTCAATGAGACTCAGACACATCAGCAGATTGGAAATATTTCAATCAATTATGGAGCCACTTATTCACCCAATGGCAATTCCTATCTCTGTGTCTATGGTTGGACAAGCAGTCCCTTAGTAGAATTCTATATTGTTGATAGCTGGGGTAGCTGGCGTCCTCCGGGAGCATCCTCAAAGGGAACGATTACTGTTGATGGCGGTACCTATGACATTTATGAAACTACAAGGGTAAACCAACCCTCCATCAAGGGTACAGCAACTTTCCAACAATACTGGAGTGTACGTACATCCAAACGCACTAGCGGAACCATCTCTGTAAGCGAACATTTCAAAGCATGGGAGAATAGAGGAATGCCTCTAGGTAAGATGTATGAAGTGGCGTTGACAGTAGAAGGATATCAGAGCAGTGGTAGTGCTAATGTATACAGCCATACCCTAAATATTGGTGGGCCTACACCTCCTCCAGATAATGGTGGCGGTGGCGACGGTGCAACTAGGAAAGAATGTGAGAGCATGTCAATTAGCGGACCATATGCAGGGACAATCGGAAACCCCTTCTCTGGTGTAGCCTTATATGCTAACAATGACAAGGTCTCTTATACTCAATATTTTGCCAGTGGAACCCATAGCTTCTCACTTCGGGGTTGTTCAAACAATTCTAATATGGCTAGGGTAGACTTATTGATTGGAGGTCAGTATAAGGGTACCTTCTACTATGGTGGAAGCTACCCAGCTGTATATACAATCAACAATGTCAGTCACGGTACAGGCAATCAGCTTGTTGAGCTAATTGTAACGGCTGACAATGGCCAATGGGATGCTTTCATAGATTACTTGGAAATCAAATAAATCATTTTATGATTAAATGATTCTGGTTTCGTAATATCCATAATTATTTATATAATATAGTAAGTTATTAATAGATAATCCCGGCGGATAATTTCCGTCGGGATTACCAAAATACCTGAAGAATGTAAGAAAGGTTTATAATAAGTCGCTGATTCTTTTTTCTACATAGCTTAAATCTTTGGTAGGCTCGAAACGTTCAATTACATTGCCTTTTCTATCTATTAAAAACTTGGTAAAGTTCCATTTTATATCAGCGGATTCTTTGTAGTTTTTGTCTTCCTTGGATAGCATCTCATCAAGTACAGAAGCCAATGGATGGCCCTCATCAAAGCCCTTGAAACCTTGTTCTTTTTTTAGAAACTTGTAAAGTGGATGGGCCTTCTCACCGTTTACTTCGATTTTGGAGTGTATTGGATAGGTTACTCCAAAGTTAGATTCGCAAAACTGTTGGATTTGATCTGCTGTCTCAGGAGCCTGGTTTTTAAATTGATTACAAGGAAAATCTAGTATAACAAACCCCTTGTCTGAGAATTTGTCATATAATTTCTGAAGATCTCCGTATTGGGGTGTAAATCCACATTGAGTAGCAGAGTTTACAATTAATAGAACCTTACCTTCATAAACACCTAGATTTGTTTCTTTTCCATTTCTTTCTTTTACATTAAAGTTATATATACTCATAGAACTGCCTCCTTTAAGCTAAATTTTTATAAGTTTTATATATTAACAAAACACATTAAGTTCATATAAATTATGTTCAATTAAATTGTACACAATGCGTTGTTATTTGTCAAGACTTATTTAATTAGTTTATTCTTTTGTTATGCTTGCCTAACTTGATAGGTTTTATTACTAAAGAGGCAGTTTTATATATAAATGAAGATGAGGCTGCCGCATAAATGTAAGAGGGGGTGTATATGTTCCAATCATGCACATTTAGGAGAACAGTTTGCAATGATTTGTATTATCGAAACGGACTTTAGTCCGATTAAGATTTACAAATTATTGCAAACTGTACTACTAATCAGTGTGTGATGGAATATATACACTCCCTTAATTACTTATGTGGCAGCCTCATACTTATAATAAAAAATCCTATTATTCTGTAAATTTGGCTTCGGTTTCTTCACTTACTACATGTATATGAACCTTATCAATTCTATTCTTGTCTACTGAGGCTACTGTATAATTAATATTGTTCTCTATAATGGATTCACCTTCCTCCGGAAGATGGTCCAGTAGATATATAATATGTCCTGCTATAGAGTCATAATCTGATGATTCAATATTAAGTCCAAGAGCTTCGTTAATATCATCAAGTTTTGTATTGCCGTCTACTATATACTCACCTTCTGAAACAGCTTGAATACAATCCTCTTCATCCTCGTCGTACTCATCACGAATTTCGCCAACAATCTCTTCGAGGAGATCCTCAATGGTTATTAGTCCAGCCGTAGCACCATATTCATCTAGGACAATAGCTAAGGCAATTGATTCATTTCTCATTTCTATTAAAAGTTCGGACGTCTTCTTGAATTCATAGGTGAAATAAGGCTCTCTTATAATATCAAGAATATTAAAGTCCTCTTTATTACCATTATAAAAAAAGATATCCTTAAGGTTTACTATACCTATAACATTATCTCTATTTTCTGAATAAACAGGAAGTCTTGTATACTTATCCTTCGTAAATTCCTGAACCAGCTCATCATAGCTAAGATCTACACTGGCAAAGGACATATCTATTCTTGGAACCATAACATCCTTAGCTAAGGAATCACCAAAATCAACCACATTTGTAATCATTCTTCGTTCTTCGCTTTCGAGAACTCCCTCCTCATGGCTGACCTCTAGGATAGTCCTAAGTTCGCTTTCGGTCATAGATGTTGGTTTCTCATTCGGATCAATCTGAAAGAGTCGCATCACACCGTTACATATTTTATTGATGATAAATATTATAGGGGTAAGTAACTTTGTTATTAATAACACGGGTCCTGATATACGAAGGGCTATTCTTTCAGCCTTTATAGTGGATATGGATTTTGGGGTTATTTCCCCAAAAATCAATATAAGTAAAGTCAGAACACCAGTTGTAAGTCCTACCCATTTATTTCCCCATAAATCAATTGCCATAGTAGTAGCAAGAGCAGATGCTGAAATATTAACTACATTGTTGCCGATTAATAATGCACTAAGCATCTTCGTAGGGTCATCAACTAGCTTTAAAGCGTTTTTTGCACCTTTTACATTATCATCAGCCAGGCTTCGCATCCGAAGTTTGTTTATAGCCGTTAGGGCTGTTTCTGATCCTGAAAAAAATGCAGACAAAAGCAATAGTATCAACAGTATTACCGCTCGCGCGGCCTCACTCGAATCCAACAAATCATCTCCTAAAAATATAAATAGTTAACAGTTCTATATAATTCAACATCTTACAGGATTAGGTATTAAAAGTCAATACAGCGCTTAGAATTTTAAATAAGCTTTAAAATAATGCTAATATAAATATCTTAAAATCCTATTGTGGTTATATGGTATATAGTGTAATATCGAAAATGTAGGTTTTTATTTATAGAATCAATTGTTGCCAGATTAGAATGACGTAAACTAGAAGCTTTATAATAGAATTAAGAGATTAGAGGTATTGAATGAGAAAGAAGTCCCATATTTCACTTGCGAAGTTTCTTCTGCATAATAGTAAAGAGCATCAGTTGTACGAGCATAAAAAATCATTTTATTTTGGAAGTATATTACCTGATATAAAACCATCGTTTTTAACAAAACGCCATACATTTGAGGATACTTTTGACATCCTCATCAATGAAATTAAAAGAATTACTCTTGATTATGATTTTAATAAGGGAATAAACAAATACTATGCGAGACGTCTTGGAATCATAACCCACTATCTAGCTGATTATTGTACGTTTCCACATAACTCCTGCTATACAGGTTCAATGGCAGATCATGTATACTATGAAAAGGAATTGAAATATCAATTACTGGAGTACATTGAATTGGAAGATATCCATCAGAAATCGGTTAAAGGGCAAATGCTAGAAAGCTTCGATGAGATAATCGAGTTCATAAGGTCGAAACATAAGGAATATCTTTCTACACTTAAGGCGGTAAAGCATGACATTCGTTACATAATTGAGCTTTGTAGTAAAGTAGTTGAGGCTATATTAGCCTTCTTTAATATGGCATTTGAGGCTCTTAATAGTGATGCAGAGCCCGCACTTCAATTTAGCTAAAACAATTATATACTATCCAAATACTTGGTGCTGTTCCAAAGCTATGATTCTTATAACGCTTTGAAACAGCACTTTTTGATTATTCATGTAATCCTATAAAGTAGGAGCGTGACGAATGCGTAGTATATCAGTTATTTCTGCGATGTAGAGTGTGTGAGGATCCCCGTTTCTATACCAGGTATTAAGTAGCCTTTCTTCTAGCAGGCCTTCTGTATTTAGAGGCTGCTTATAAAGCTTTTTGCATATAAGAACGTGATTGGCCTCATCAAAATAGGGTGTATCCTCATAGCGGACTAAGGTCAGTCCGGATTTTTCTATCTTATTCTCGTTTCGGCCTGAGACTGTACCAAGATAATTAAGTGTTTTACGATATTCTTTATCAAAAAAGCTCAAAGAAAATGTATCTTCTCTATCTACGAACTCCTTTGTATATCTTTGCGGTCTGATCATAACATATGCAACATTCTTTCCATACATAACACCCAATCCACCCCAGGAGGCAGTCATAGTATTAACCCCTTCTTCATTACCTGCGGTAATAAGCATCCAGTCCTTACCGATTAATTTAAAAGGATTTTTACGAAATTGTTCGGCTGATATTAATTTATATTGGTTCATTTCTTCATCCTCCATTTAAGTATTAATTATTTTCATGTTATCCACCATATGCAAATAAGTCAAGTAAAAGACACATTTTACTACTATATTTTTGATTACCCATATTTATATGGAGTTCTCACTAGGAGCTTCACAATCAAATTTAGGTTGCATATATTGTATATGAGGCTTTAATTGATAAGGAGCTTAGTACATGATAATTCATGTGGTACAACAGGGTGAAACTCTAGCTAGGATTGCAGAGCAATACGGTGTGACTCCGGAAAGAGTGATTATAGACAATGAACTACCTAACCCTGAGAATTTAGTGGTTGGGCAGAGTATGATAGTGCGGATACCTACGGAGGAGTATACTGTCGTTGAAGGAGATGCTCTCACAGATATTGCACAATTATATAATATTACAGTAGATGAAATCCTAAGAAATAATCCTTGGGTAGCCGCCCAAGAGTCTTTAGAACCAGGGCAGGTATTACTTATTGCATATGAGAAGGATCCGGTTATTGATACGGCCCTGATAAACGGTTATTTATATCCCTTTATAAATCCGGGCGTACATCGAAAATCTCTCCCTTTTCTTACCTATCAATCATTATTCACCTATGGATTTACACCGCAGGGTGATTTGATTCCGATTGAGGATGAAGAATTAATAGCAACTGGCTATGAAGTAGGGGTGCCACCTATAATGGTATTAGCNCCCATGTCGGCAGAAATGAATTTTGATACACAGATTGCACATGACATGTTTGTTAATCAGGAAGGGCAGAATAGATTAATTGATAATATAGTAGCGACCATGCAGGAGAAGGGATATATAGGACTGGATATTGACTTCGAGTTTATTCAGCCTGAGGACAAAGAGCTATTTATTAGCTTTATATCAAATGTAAAAAATCGTCTGGAACCTCTGGGACTACTTACCTTAGTAGCCCTGGCTCCGAAAACCTCTGGTGAGATGACTGGCCTTTTGTACGAAGCCCATGATTATCCGGCTATTGGAGCTATTGCTGATCTAGTACTTCTAATGACCTACGAGTGGGGATATCTATTTGGCCCGCCTATGGCTACAGCGCCGCTAAATAATGTAAGACAGGTATTGGAATATGGTGTTTCTGTTATTGATAATGATAAAATTTTAATGGGAATACCTAACTACTCATACGATTGGGCCCTACCTTTTGTAAGAGGAGAAAGCATGGCAGAGGCTCTAAGTAACCAGGAGGCTATTGCTCGTGCAGCTCAGTACGGTGTAACTATTGAATTTGACGAGATTGCTCAAGCGCCATATTATTATTATACCAATGAACAGGGAGTGGAGCATGTAGTATGGTTTGATGATGCCAGAAGTATGAATGCTAAGCTAAGATTGATAGCTGAATTACAATTAAGAGGAGCGGGTATATGGCAGGTAATGGATTTCTTTCCTGCGCTTTATATGGTAATAAACGAATTGTTCACCATTGAAGAGGGTTAAGGGGTAAATTTACAAAAACATTTGAGAAAATCATACATTTGTGGTAATATAATTAAGTGTTAAAAATTGATTTAGATAAGCGAATTATGCTTAAGATTACTAAATGTATGGCAAAGGAGAACATTAATGGGTAAGCGTGTTATTAAAGAAATTATCAGTTGGGTAATGATATTTGGCATAGCTTTTATACTAGCATTAATAATAAACAGATTTGTGATATTTAAAGTAGAAGTTCCAACAGGTTCTATGGAAAGGACAATTATGACAGGGGATAAGGTATTTACCTCACGTTTGTCATATTTATTCAAGGATCCGAAGCGAGGAGACATTGTAGTATTTCCTTTACCAGATGATGAAGAAATAGATTATATTAAGAGGATCATTGGAGTTGGCGGAGATAAAATAGAAATAAAAGATGGTGAATTATTTATAAATGATGAGAAGATAATTGAAGATTATATTTTGGAACCGATGGATAAGGAAGATTTTGGCCCAGTCTCGGTTCCAGAGGGAACATATTTTATGATGGGGGATAATAGAAATTCATCCTTGGATGCGAGAGAGTGGGATATAAAGTTTGTTGAGAAGGATAAGATTAAAGGGAAGGCTATTTTTAAATATCCTGATTTTTCTTGGCTAAATAAATAAAGGACGCAACCGACATATAATAGAGTAGTAGCAGATAGTAAAAAGAGGCAAATAGGAAGAACTAATACCTATATGCCTCTTATTTTATGTGATTGGAAAGTTCGTCTTATTAATTGCTTTTTAAATATGCCTCGTTTAGCTCTAAAATCTTCTCCATAGCCTCTTTACCCGGTGCACCGATGGTGTTTCTTTTGTTTACGCAGGTTGTAAGGCTGATGGCCTCATAGATATCGTCTTCAAAGACAGGGCTTATGGCTTTGTAATTCTCCAGGCTCAATTTATCTAGAGGGATATTCTTTTCAATACATGTTAAAACCAAACTCCCTATAATGCTATGGGCATCCCTGAAGGGAACCCCTTTATTTACAAGATAATCAGCTGCGTCTGTGGCGTTTATAAAGCCTTTAGTAGCGCTGTCTTCCATAACTTCTTTATTGAATTTCATGGATGAAAGCATATTATTTGATAAGGCTAGACAGCCCTTAACTGTATCAATAGCGTCAAAAGTAAGCTCCTTATCCTCCTGCATATCCTTATTATAGGCAAGGGGAAGTCCCTTCATAGTCGTAAGTAAGGATATCAAGGCACCGTATACTCTTCCGGTTTTACCTCTCACTAGCTCTGCAATATCCGGGTTTTTCTTCTGCGGCATTATAGATGAGCCTGTGGAATAAGAATCATCTAGTTCAATGAACCGGTATTCGTTGCTGTTCCAAATGATGATTTCCTCACTCAGACGGCTCAAGTGCATCATTATAGTCGACAGGGCAGAAAGGAGTTCAACAAGATAGTCTCTATCAGATACGCCATCCATACTGTTAAGGGTAGGTCCGTCAAAGCCTAAAAGATGGGCACTATATTCTCTATCAAGTGGATAGGTGGTCCCGGCTAGGGCACCAGATCCTAAAGGTGATTTATTCATCCGTTTTTTAATATCAGCCAATCTTTCACGGTCTCTCTTGAACATTTCAAAATATGCTCCCATATGGTGGGAGAGCGTTACAGGCTGTGCCTTCTGTAGATGTGTAAATCCAGGCATGTAAGTTTGGATATTATCCTTCATAATCTTATGACAGGTCAGCATAAAATCCTTAATCAGATCGTCAAGTTCACTAATTTCATCCCTAATGTAAAGCTTCATATCAAGGGCGACTTGATCATTTCGGCTGCGGCCTGTATGTAGCTTTTTTCCTGCATCTCCAATTCTTTTTATTAAATGTGATTCAACAAAGCTATGAATATCCTCATATTCATGGGAAATCTCAAGAGAGCCATTTAATATATCCTCTTTAATGCTTGTAAGGCCCTTGATAATAAGATCCTTTTCTTCCTTTGATATTATTTTCTGCTTCTCTAACATAGTCGCATGGGCTATACTGCCCTCTATATCCTGACGAAATAGCTTCCTATCAAAGGATATAGATGCGTTAAAATTATGCACTAGTTGATTAGTTTCTTTAGTGAAACGTCCACCCCACAGCTTCATAACTTCTACACCTCTTTTAAAATAAAGCACCATATACAGGTGATTTAGATATTTTATAATTAAGCATTGTACTTAACTATAGCTATAATACATTAAAAACTAAGATAATGCAAGTAAAAATTTATAAATATACAAAATTGCAATGTATAAAAGTATAAATATGCACTAGCTTAAGTATAGATTTTCATACTTATCCTTAAGATATTTTACATAATAATCAGCATTAAATTCTTCCTCTGTAACATCCTTAAGGATTTGATTAGAGTTCTTAGTAGTCCCATATTTATGAACCTTATCTCTTAGAAACTCACGAATCGGAGTTATATTTCCCTCGCGAAGATAATCGTCAACAGGCATAAGGTCCTTTATCTTAGCATATAGCTGACAGGCAATCGCTGACCCGATAGCGTAGGATGGGAAATAGCCAAACTCACCGTAGGACCAATGAACATCCTGTAGGATGCCCTCTGCATCGTTAGTAGGTGTTAGTCCCAAATACTCCTTATATTTATTATTCCATAGCTCTGGTAGCTTATCCACATCTGCTTCACCAGCGAATATAGCTTTTTCAATCTCATAGCGAATAATTATGTGGAGAGAGTAGGATAGCTCATCAGCTTCTGTTCTAATAAGGCTTGGTTCTGCTTTATTAATACCCCTTATAAATTGATCCAGGCTTATATCTTTCAAATTATCGGGATAGGTATCCACAAGTTTTGAATAAATAGGTGTCCAAAATGCCTTGCTTCTACCTATTATATTCTCAAATAATCTGGATTGAGATTCATGCATTCCCATAGAAGCCCCAGTACCAACAGGTGTCTGTGTTAGGGCATCATCAATATTCATTTCATAAAGAGCATGACCAGTTTCATGGATTACTGAGAACATAGCACTTTCTAAATTATTCTCTATGAACTTATTGGTTATACGGACATCATGATTGTGAAGATTTAAGGTAAAGGGGTGTGCACTTTCTCCTATAACACCTCGATTGAAATCAAAGCCCAAGTAACCACTAAGGTATCTGCAGAAATCCTTTTGCTTATCAATGTCATATGATAAAAAATTGTAGTTTTTATCTATAGTATCTGATTTTTCGGCCACCTGTTTTAATAAGGGTACAATCTCTTTTTTTAGTTTATCAAAGAATATATCAAGTTCCTTAATACTAAAACATTCCTCAAAATCCCCTAAAAGCACATCATAGGGCTCCTGACCCTTCTTGGCCCGATAGCCTGCAAATTTTTTCTTATACTCAATGAGTTTCTTTAGATAGGGTGCAAAGTGCTCGTAATTATTATCCTTCTTTGCCTTAGCCCAAGCCCTGTTAGAGACCAGGGTAAGCTCGTTAAAGGCTCTGTATTCGTCAGGAGGAATACTCTCAAGCTGCTCATAGGTCTTGTCGAGTTCTTTGATTATAGCCTTTTCCTTATCGGATAGATTCTCTTGCTCCTTATCCTCTTTGAGCTTTTTAATGATTTTTCTTACGTCATCATTTATTAAGCATTTCATATATTCATCAGAAAGAATCCCAACTACCTTAGAGGTATATTCAGCTGCATCAAATGGGGCAATAGTCTGGTCGTCCCATTCGAATAAACTTCTTGCTGTTTCTAATGCCATAGCTTTATCAAGATATGGCTGTAAGCTATCAAAGGTTTTACTCATAAAATCACCTAGTACACTCATATACAAATAAACTATCAAATATAGAGTGTATTTTATCCTTTCTATAAATCAATATTAAGGATAGTATATCAATATTTATATTTCATAGCAATCCATTAATTACATATGAGTTCGATATTTTTTTATAATTTTATTAGAATATGCTTGCCCTAAAAAAGGTTGTTAGGTACAATTAATATGTAAAATATGTCACCTACAAAACAGTATGATTTAATATATTCATGGGACATAGTATATATACTGTGACATAAATCACATATATTATTTCTCATATGTTGTATTATAGGTGGTATAGTTTCCAAAATTTTGTAGATAATAGAAAAGATGATTGTAACTATGTAAATGATAGCAAGGTTAATATTATAAAAATTTATGAAAGGATGGAATAAACATATGAAGAATTTTAAAATTGAGAAGATAATCGGACGCGAGATACTTGACTCTAGAGGTAATCCAACTGTAGAGGCGGAGGTAATATTGGCTGACGGCAGTATGGGTAGGGCAGCGGTACCTTCAGGAGCATCAACAGGCGCATTCGAGGCGGTTGAGCTTAGAGACGGTGATAAGAGCAGATATCTTGGCAACGGCGTAAAAAAAGCCGTGGAAAACATAAATACAACAATTGCATCAGCCCTCCAGGGTATGGATGCCAGCAAGCAGACAGAAATAGATGCAGCTATGATTAGGCTTGATGGAACGCCCAACAAGGGAAAGCTAGGTGCCAATGCAATTCTTGGAGTATCCCTGGCTGTAGCTAAGGCAGTAGCAAATTCGCTAAACATGCCTCTATATCGTTATATAGGTGGTGTGAATGCTAAGACGCTTCCAGTACCGATGATGAATATAATTAATGGAGGTCAGCATGCTGACTCCAGTCTAAACATACAGGAATTTATGATTATGCCTGTAGGAGCAAAAAGCTTTAGCGAAGCTTTAGAGCAAAGTACTACTGTATTCCACACATTAAAGAAGTTGCTGAAAAATGACGGATATGTGACTGCTGTAGGTGACGAAGGTGGATTTGCACCTAAGTTTAATAGCGATACAGAGGCTCTTGATTATATTGTCAAAGCTATCGAGTCTGCAGGCTATCGCCCTGGTGAGGATTTTTATATTGCAATAGATGCGGCAGCTACAGAGATGTATGAAGAGGCTAAGAAGGCAGGAAGAGAAGGAGAATATCTATTCTGGAAATCAGGAGAATACAAGACTGTAGATCAAATGGTTGATTTCTGGGATGATGTATGCAAAAAGTATCCTGTAATATCCTTAGAAGACGGCCTGAATGAAGAGGATTGGGAAGGTTGGAAGAAGCTTACTGATCGTATTGGTGATAAGGTTCAGCTGGTTGGTGATGACTTATTTGTTACTAATACAGAAAGAATCAAAAAAGGTGTAGCAGGAGACATCTCCAATTCTGTATTAATTAAGGTTAACCAGATAGGCACCTTAACTGAAACCTTAGATTCTATAGAGATGGCCAAGAATAATAAATGGACAGCGGTTGTATCTCATCGTTCAGGAGAAACAGAGGATGTTACTCTCGCTGATATTGCAGTTGCAACAAATGCTGGGCAGATTAAGACGGGTGCACCTTCTAGAACTGATCGTGTAGCGAAGTATAATCAGTTGTTAAGAATAGAACAGGAGCTGGGCTCTGATGCTGTTTATCCAGGTAAAAAAGCATTCAAGGTAAGCAGATAGATTAATTTTATAATTAGTTAAAGAAGGGCCATATCAAAATAATATCATTATTTTGATATGGCCCTTTTAGGTATGTAGTATTCTATTAGTTTTTACAGTATTTTTTATAAAGTAATTTAATATAAAGCCTAAATTATCATATTCAATGCTTTATTTTATAGGGCTCTTTTATCTTACAACGGTAACCCTTAATTATATTACCGCTAACTAATGTAAGGCGTTTTTCGTTATCCGTATCCCATTCATAAGGCATATTATCATATAGAGTAATATGATGTATCGTATTTTCATCATATGGTTTAAGTGGAGATAAAGAATTAATAGATAATGTTGACATGTATACACCTCGATATAATATGTAATCAAGCATCAGGTTACTAATCAGGTATCTAGCCTTAATAAATGACAATACCTAAATATAGTAAACTAATTCATAGTTTTAATATATACCGAGGACAAAAATAATTCAAGTGTGTCTTCTGTTATTTATCTTCTTTTGCAGCTCTACTATGACTATAGGTGTGATTGCTAATATAAATACTATTGCCCATTGGCGTGAATTTAATGGTACGACCTGGAATATCTTAGCCAGAGGAGCTATAGATATTACTGCAATCTGTAGCAGGGCACATATGATAAATGAAAGTACCAGCTTGCTGTTTGATAAAACTCCAATTTCTGATAGAGAGCGATTACTTCTCATATTAAAGGAATGGAAGAGCTGGGATAAGCTTAATACAGCAAAGCACATGGTTCTGCCAACCCAGGGGACATAGGAGTTGATGGCATTTGCTTCGTGGTGAATTAAGGAGTTATACAAACCAGGTGTATCATAATACTTGATTCCTATGACAAAGGCACATAGGGCTAGGGAACCGATAAGGATCCCCTCAATAATTATCTGTAAAGCAAGCCCGTCAGCAAACATGCCCTTCTTTGGTGAGTTGGGTTTTCTTTTCATTATGTCTCTAGATGCAGGTTCGACACCTAAGGATATAGCTGGAAGAGAGTCGGTAACTAGATTTACCCAGAGCAGCTGAACAGCTACTAAGGGGGTAGGTAAACCAAACAGTATAGCTACAAAAATCGTAAGTATTTCTCCTATATTACTTGAAAGAAGGAAATGAACAGCCTTCCTTATATTTTCATATATCCCTCTACCTTCTTGTACTGCAGAAACAATGGTTGCGAAATTATCATCCGTAAGAATCATGTCAGAGGCGTTCTTAGCAACATCGGTTCCTGTAATTCCCATAGCACAGCCGATATCGGCAACCTTAAGAGCTGGTGCATCGTTCACACCATCGCCGGTCATAGCAACAACCTCGCCCTTGTTCTGATAAGCCTTAACAATCCTTACCTTATGCTCAGGGGTAACTCTTGCAAATACACTAAATCTTCCTATAGTATCATTAAGTCTTTCAGTAGACATTTTTGCTAACTCCTCACCTGTTATAGCTTCGGTCTGTGGAGTGAGGATTCCTAGCTCCTTGGCAATAGCTTTTGCAGTTAGGATATGGTCACCAGTAATCATAACAGGTCTTATGCCTGCTTGGCGACATATTCTTACGGCATCCTTAACCTCATCTCTGGGTGGATCAATCATGCCTATTAGACCTACGAAGGTTAAGTCCTTCTCAAGCTTTGGGGCATCTACCTTGCCATTAAATTCAGGAAGGTTTTTATAGGCAAGGGCAATAACCCGAAGAGCCTTACCTGTCATAGTGGTATTAAGTGCATTAATCTTATTTTTATAGCGGCTGGTCATGGGTTCTTGCTTTCCGTCCCTATAGATGTAGCTGCAGCGCTCTATTAAAAAATCATAGGCACCCTTAGTAACACTGCGATAGGAGGCTGTGTCGGGAGATCTATGTACAGTGGTCATAAGTTTTCTTGTAGAATCGAAGGGTATCTCATATATTCTGTGATACATTGCATCAAGATCAGGTTTATAAGCTCCAGAGTTATAAGCAGCAAGAACTAAAGCTTTTTCTGTAGGCTCACCACTAAGAATAGGTAGGTTATTCTCTAACTGTAATATGGCGTTACTGCATAGGGCCGCATGGGATAATAAAAAGAAAGCAAAATCACTTTTAAATTGCTCCTTCTTGTCTACAGAGCAGATATCTGTGACTGTCATTACGTTTTGTGTTAGCGTTCCTGTCTTGTCTGAACAGATAACAGTAGCGCTTCCCAGAGTTTCCACAGCAGGTAGCTTTCTGATAACAGCATTTTTTTTTGCCATTCTTTGAACGCCCAAAGATAACATTATTGTTACTATGGCAGGGAGTCCTTCTGGAATCGCTGCTACAGCAAGACTTACAGAGGTCATAAACATATCAAAGGGTGGTAGGTCTTTATATAAACCTATTAGGAATACCAAACCACAGATAACCAGTGCAGCTATGCCAAGAACCTTTCCTGTTTTAGCTAGTCTCTTCTGTAAGGGTGTGTCAGGTGTATCGTCCTCCATAATCATTCTTGCGATATGTCCGACCTGTGTATCCATCCCAGTAGCAATTACTACTCCTATACCTCTTCCGTATAGTACGGTACTTGTAGCCATGACCATATTAATTCTGTCTGCAAGACTAGTATCAGGAAGCAGGCGAATGCTGGCGTTCTTCTCCACTGGATGAGATTCGCCTGTTAATGAAGCTTCTTCAACTTTTAGATTAATGGCATGAACTAGTCTGCAATCAGCCGGGACAAAGCTACCTGTTTCAAGTATGACAATATCTCCTGGTACCAATTCTATGGATGGAATTTCAGTGACCTTATTATCTCTTAATACATGGGCTGATGGAGCGGACATTTTCTTTAATGCCTCCAATGCTTTCTCGGCCTTTGTCTCCTGAAGTACTCCTAAGAATGCATTTAGGATAATTATCATCATTATAATAATTGGATCTACAAAGTCAGGCTTACCTTCCATATATGATACAATTATGGATAATATGGCCGCACATATCAATATGATAATCATGAAATCGGCAAACTGAGCGATGAATTTTTGTAAAAGGTTTTTACCCTTTTTTGCATCTATAATATTCTTTCCATATAATTTTTGCCTTTCTTGGATATCTTGTTGGGTAAGACCTTGCTTTATATCCGTCTTCATTTCCCTCAAGGTATCCTCTATGGATATGCTATGCCAGTGCATACTTCCCTCCGTTTCTGTCTATAGGTTGTGGTCAATCTTCTATAAATTATATGATGATAGGTTGGGATTATGTAAGAAAGACACTAAGGGATAATGACATATTTCTTATTATAAAAAACATTTATTTATAGTTAATAATAGAGTATACTATCCTCATTAGATGAGGCCACAAAGTTCATAAGGCAAGTGGTTAGAACTATTTAGAAAGTTAAGAGGTGTAAAATGTCCAGAAAAATAACACGTGATATGACCGAGGGTAGTCCTGTAAAATTAATATTAGGCTTCTCAGGTCCGATGCTTATTGGAAATATATTTCAGCAACTTTATAATATGGTGGATTCAATTGTCGTGGGAAAATTTGTTGATAAAAATGCACTGGCAGCAGTTGGGGCAACTAGTTCGTCGATATTTCTTATCTTTGGCCTAACCTTTGGCCTATCCGCAGGTATTTCGATTGTTATATCTCAATACTTTGGTGCCGGTGACCATGATAAGGTTAAAAGGAGCATCGCTACTTCAGCTTACATTATCTTTGTAGCTGCTATAATTATGGGAATTGTCGGTTACCTGGCTAGCCGTCCCTTTTTAGAGCTTTTAGGTACTCCGCAGGAAATTATCGATCAATCGGAAAGTTATATGAAGATATGCTTTCTAGGTATACTAGGTACAGCCTTATATAATGGTATTGCAGCAATCCTTCGTGCTCTTGGAGACGCCGTAACTCCATTGATTTTTCTTATAGTTGCAAGTATCCTAAATGTGATACTGGATCTAATATTCGTAATTGTATTTGGCTGGGGTGTTCCTGGGGTTGCTATTGCTACAATTATTTCGCAATTTGTATCTGGGATAGGGTGTATTATATATGCCTATAATAAGATTAGCCTTCTTCGTATACCTATAAAGGACTTTAAGCCTGATAGAGAAATCTTATCAAAATGTATAAGGTTAGGAATTCCGGTTGCCTTACAAAACTCCTTTGTATCTATCTCTATGATGGCCCTACAATTTGTCATTAACGGCTTTCAGGCTACTATAATAGCTGCTTATACAGTTGTGAATAGGATAGAGCAGCTTGTCATGCAGCCTTCTATGTCCTTAGGTGCAGCAGTTGCTTCATTTACAGGGCAAAATATTGGAGCTGGAAAGATTGATAGAGCCAAGAAGGGAATGAAATCTTCTGTTATAATAATTTTAGCATTTAGTCTATTCATGCTACCAGTTATGTACTTTGGTGGTGAATATATTATGAGGTTATTTACGAAAAAAGAGGATATAGATGTGGTAAGACGAGGAGTAGAGGGTATCAGAATTACTAGCTTATTCTACAGCTTCCTAGGTCTGATATTTGTTAGTAGAAACTTCCTAAGTGGCGCTGGTGACATTAAAGTGCCAATGGTTATGGGACTTATAGAGGTAGTTGTTAGAGTGGCAGTATCCATATATTTATCACAGATTATCGGATTCCGAGGTATATTCTGGTCATCTGCCTTGACATGGTGTGTAACCGGTTTATTTGGTAGCGTAAGGGTACTTTCAGGAAAATGGATGAATAAGTCTGTAATAACAAAGAAAGCACATATTTAGCGGCTATAAAAATAAGTAGAGCAAGGAGTCTGCTGATTAACCTGATTAGAGTTAATTAGCAGACCTTTTCTTTTTTATATTGTATAATCTTTGGATAATTAGAAGGGATATAGCAATAACTAATACTGGAATAAGGTTATGCTTGTATCTGCTATAATACTCAGCAACTTTACCATAATTCTCTCTAAGAGAATAGCCAAGACCGATTAAAAGGGTATTCCAAATGGTTATACCTAAGAATGAGGCTGGAAAGTAAACTGAGGGCTTTAACTTGGCAGCTCCTGCAACTAAAGCGATATATGTACGGACTAAGGGAATGACACGTCCTATGCAGACAGCAGAGGCTCCATTCTCATGAAATCTGTCATATGATGCATTAAGAGATTTTTCGGATTTGGGAAATTTCTTTTTAATAGCACTTATAATAGCCCCACCACCAAACCATCCCACAGTATAGCAGATTCCAGTACCTATAAGACCTGCTAAAATACTTAAGGGTAATATCACAAGAAAATGTGTTTCATTTATGGAAGCGACTGCTCCTGAAAGTGGCAGTACAATTTCACTGGAAACTGGAAAGCAGGCATACTCCAGCATTATTATTAGAAACATAGCAAGTAGCCCGTAATCATAGATCATTTCGGATAAAAAACTCATCTAAATACCTGAACCTCCTTCATTTGCTTATGTAACAATATATTATCTAGCATAGCTTTTATGACGGCTTAAAAAAGAAAAACACCCTAACAACCTCTGACGATGATGATGATTTATTTGAAGCAATAAAGCTTGGGGCCAACGGATATCTCATTAAAAATACCGATGGTAAGGAATTAGTTAGCATATTAAGGCAGGCGGAAAATGGAGAAATTTCAGTGTCTCCAGATATGGCCTCTAGAATTCTTTTAGAAATAAATAAGAAATATCATGGAATAGAAAAGAAGATAAAGAAAAGCAGCACTGATGATGTCAATGAAAGATTGACTTATAGGAAGATTGAATTATTGAAATTAATAGCGTCTGGTAAAACCTATAAGAAGGCGGGCGAAATTCTGGGCTTAAGTGAACGCACAGTCAAATATCATATGGGGAGGATAATTGATATCCTTCATCTGGATAATAAAGCCCAGGTTATTGCATATGCCGCAGAATATGGTCTAGTAGATTTAATAACAAAAACTTGACAAAAATCTAAGTCATGATATATTTATATAATAAATGTTTATAGAGCTTTTCTTGTGTATTATATAATTAAATATAGTATATCAGCTATGATAAGGAGTATTAAGAGAATATGTGCTTATAGAGAGCTGCCGTATGGTGTAAGGTAGTAGCAACAGTCTCCCAACTCGCCTTGGAGCTTCCCGGTTGAACTAATAGTAGGTCGGGACGGTCAACCCGTTATCGAAGATAAGTGCATAGTCTTATTATGTATTGTGTTAATACACATAGTTTTATATATGGTGTAAGAATAGTAGTTACACATAAGCTGATTATGAATTAGAGTGGTACCACGGAAAACCTAACCTTTCGTCTCTATTGTAGACGAAAGGTTTTTTGTGTACTTAGTAATCAATTTATATGAGATATCTTTTAAGGAGGAGAAATCATGTCAAAACCTTATAATCATAAGGAAATTGAAAAGAAATGGAGAAAACATTGGGAGGATCATCCTGTTAATGTGAATGATGGTAAGAAGCCGAAATACTATTGCCTAGATATGTTCCCATACCCTTCAGGTAGCGGACTTCATGTGGGGCACTGGAGAGGCTATGTCATAAGTGATGTTTGGAGCAGGTACAAGATGCTTAATGGATATTACATTGTACATCCTATGGGTTGGGATGCATTTGGCCTTCCTGCTGAAAATTATGCGATTCAAATGGGTGTACATCCAAGTATATCTACAGCAGAGAATATCGCTAATTTCAAAAAACAGATTAAGGATATAGCGGCTATCTATGACTGGGATATGGAGATTAATACTACCGATCCAAATTTCTATAAATGGACACAGTGGATATTTGTTAAGATGTTTAAGGCTGGTCTTGCTTATGAGAAGGAAATGCCTATTAACTGGTGTCCTTCCTGTAAGACGGGACTTGCAAATGAAGAGGTTGTAAATGGAGGATGTGAACGTTGCGGAGCTTCTGTTACAAAGAAGAACCTTAAACAGTGGATGTTAAAAATCACCCACTATGCTGATCGTCTATTGGATGATTTGGATAAATTAGATTGGCCTGAGAAGGTCAAGAAGATGCAGGCTGATTGGATAGGCAAAAGCTATGGTGCTGAAGTAGACTTTGCTATAGAGGGCAGTGAAGATACCATCCGCGTATATACCACAAGACCAGACACCTTATATGGTGCTACATTTATGGTTTTGGCACCGGAGCATGAACTGGCCTCTAAGATAGCCATACCCGAGCAGAAGGAGGCAGTTGAAGAATATATATATAAGTCTTCCATGAGATCAACTGTTGATCGCCTTCAAGATAAGGATAAGACGGGAGTGTTTACAGGAAGCTATGCAATCAACCCCTTAACCAATAAGCCTATTCCTATCTGGCTATCAGATTATGTATTGGCTGATTATGGTACTGGAGCCATAATGTGTGTTCCTGCCCATGATGATAGAGACTTTGAGTTTGCTACAAAGTTCGGTATTCCCATTGTCCAGGTTATTTCAAAGGATGGTAAAGAGGAAGAGTTAACTGAGCCTTATACACTGCCCGGTATTATGATTAATTCCGGTGAGTGGAATGGTATGGATTCAGAAAAGGCTAAGAATGAGGTTCCTGATTTATTGGAGAAGCAGGGCATAGGTAAGAAGACAGTTAACTATAAGCTTCGTGATTGGGTATTCTCAAGGCAAAGATATTGGGGCGAGCCTATACCTATTGTTCATTGTGAACATTGTGGCCCTGTTCCTGTTCCAGAGGAGGAGCTTCCTCTGTTACTTCCTGAGGTGGAAAAATACGAACCTACCGGCACAGGCGAATCTCCCCTAGCTAATATTCATGAATGGGTTAATACCAGCTGTCCAGAGTGTGGTAAGCCTGCAAAGAGAGAGACCAATACTATGCCTCAATGGGCTGGTTCATCATGGTATTTCCTTCGTTATGTCGACAGTATGAATGATAAGGAACTTGTAAGCAAAGAAAAGGCCGAAAAGTATCTGCCAGTAGATATGTATATTGGTGGCGTAGAACACGCTGTACTTCATCTTTTATATTCCAGATTCTACACTAAATTTCTTAAGGATATCGGTGTGGTAGATTTTGATGAACCCTTCATCAAACTATTTAATCAGGGCATGATTGGCAAGGATGGGGCAAAGATGAGTAAATCAAAGGGTAATGTAGTATCACCCGATGGGCTAATTAAGGATTACGGATGTGATTCATTAAGGCTCTATGAATTATTCGTAGGACCTCCTGAACTAGATTCTGAATGGGACGACAGAGGAATAGATGGAGTATATCGATTTATAAACCGCTTCTACAATTTAGTTATGGACAATAAAGATAAGACAGTAGAAGCATCAGAGGACATGGTTAAGCTTCGTAACCGTCTTGTGTATGATATTACTACTAGACTTGAAAGCTTTAGCTTAAATACAGTAGTAAGTGGCTTTATGGAATACAATAATAAAATGCTTGATATAGCTAAAAAGTCTGGTGGAATAGATCGAAAGACTCTAGAGACTGCTATTATACTACTTGCACCCTTTGTACCTCATGTAAGTCAAGAGTTATGGTCACAGATGGGTCATACAGGCTCAGTATATGACAACACCTGGCCTAGCTATGACAAAGAAAAGATGAAAGATAAGGCAATAGAAATNGCAGTCCAGATAAACGGTAAAACCAAGGGCACCATAATGATAGAAGCAGAGGCTAGCAAGGATCTAGTTCTATCTACTGCAAAGGAAGCCATGGCAGATAAGCTAACTGGAACCATAATTAAGGAAATCTATGTTCCAGGAAAAATCGTGAATATTGTAGTAAAGTAGATATAAAGACATAAGATTCACAAATTAAAGCTTTCTCCCTAACCTGTTGTTATATTAACAATTTAACAGGGGATACTTAGGGGGAAGGCTTTTTCTATAGGCCATATTGTTAATATTATGTTTGGTATCATGTTTAATATTATGTTTGGTATCATGTTTAATATTATGTTTAATATTATGTTTGCTATCATGTTTAATATCATGTTTAATATCATGATAATATCACATGATAAAAACACTTTAATATTCCCACCAAATATGTTAAAATGCACGTATAAGCAGATTAGTCCAAGTAAAACAGTACATTTTATATGACGTGCTTTTTACGTCATAAATAAATGTAATGTTTTACTTGGATAAGTGCAACGTGAGCGAAAGAGCTCTGCTCTTGAGCTACTAATCTGCTTATGCCTTAAGTAACGTGGTACTACATTTTATATGACGTGCTTTTTACGTCATAAATAAATGTAATGTTTTACTTGGATAAGTGCAACGTGAATCGGTTCAGCAAAGCTGAACCTTTGAAAGA
>JGI24710J26742_10001321_pt1 | contig 22829 bp, 22 predicted proteins | sample BioPla2DNA2_FD_26742 | JGI IMG/M metagenome (IMG submission 26742) | reverse complement strand
GTCTTCGCCGTCGTGATCAACCTCCTGATCGTCCGCCTTGCCCTGAAGATGGATCGGATCTACGAGATGGCTGTGCTTCTCATGTTCCTGATGCCGTCTCCGTTCATCGTCTCGATCTACATCGATGACAAGAAGAAAAACCTCGTCGACTATGTGGATACGACCCTCAGTCTTGATAGCGTCATCTCGATATTTGCCGTGATGGGGGCGGTGCTGCTTTTGGGCTGATCCGATCCTCCTTTTCTTCTTGACGCCAGGTTCGATTCCTGGCGTTTTTTTTCACATTCTACAGGGATGAAGCAATTGACATATCTAATAGATATATTTATTGTTTGCTCAAGATTTTTTTCAAGGAGCTTGGATCATGATGATGACTGAAAAAATAGAACAGGTATTACAGAAGAGCGCAAAGAAAAACAAGACGCTTCAGTTTGCCATGCATCTGCCGGAATCCGGGACAAGGTATTCCTTCTCGAGCACGAAGCCCGATCAGCGCTTCCACAGCGCGAGCGTCGGCAAGCTCATGACGGGCACGCTGACCTTCATGGCGATCGAGCAGGGAAAGCTGTCTCTCGATGCCAAGGTTGCCGGCATCCTGAAAAAAGGGATGCTGGACAAGCTGTTCGTCTTTGAGAATGTGGACTATCAGGGGGAGGTTATGATCCGGCATCTGCTCGGGCACACCTCCGGAGTGAACGATTACTTCGGAAGCAAAGCATTTGACGGATCTTCATTCACCGAGGATATGATCAGGAATCCCGACACGTTCTGGACGCCGAATACGATGCTCGATTATACGCGGGAGAAACAAAAGGCGCTTTCCAGGCCGGGGGAGAAGTTCTTCTACTCCGATACCGGGTATGTCCTGCTTGGACTGATCATCGAGGAGGTCTTCAAGATGCCGTTTTATCAGGCGCTCGAGACATATTTCTTCGAACCAGCCGGCATGAAGCATACCCACCTGTGCTTCTACAGCGAAGGCTTCGATCAGAAGGCGTTGGGGCCGACCTACATCAACGGCGTCGATGTGCATCTGTTCAGGAGTCTCAGCGCCGATTTCTCCGGGGGCGGACTCTCGACCACGACGGAGGATCTCTTGAAGTTCCTTGATGCGCTGCAGAACGGGAAGTTCATCAGCCAATCCTCGCTTGACCGGGCAGCGGGCTTCACCCATCGCTATCGACAGGGGCTCCACTACGGACTTGGGATGATGCAGATCCACTTCGAGGAGTTCTTCTTCATGCTTAAAAACCTTCCGAGAGTGCAGGGTCATCTCGGGGTGACGGGAGTCCATGCCTGGTACGATCCGAAGAGCAAGGGGATGTTCGTCCTGAATGTCGGCAACACCAAGGATATGGCTTCGAGTTTCAGACTGCTGATAAAGATCCTGCAGATCGTCTACCGGGGATGAAAGGAGGGTGTCGTGTCGACGAAATTCGCCTTGTTGGGCCTTTTGAACAAGCAGAAGATGAACGCCTATGAGCTGGTGAAGTTCGCCAATGAATCGATCGGGTTCTTCTGGAATGAATCGTACAGCAACGTCCACCGGACGTTGAACCTTCTTGCCGAAGAGAACCTCATCGAAAAGCTGCCGGAGAAGGGGAGCAGAAACAAGAACATCTATGCGATCAACGATCGGGGGCGGCAGGCGCTGTCCGAGTGGCTGTCGAATCATCAGCATACGACGATCTACCGGGATGAGCTCCTGCTCAAGCTCTTTGTCAGCAGCCGGGAAGACTATCCGGCTCTCTTGGTCGACCTTAAAAATGTTCTTGAGGAATTGGAAATGCAAAGGCAGGTGTATGCCGGATTGCAGGAGCTTCTTTCGACGAGGGTGGACAATCTCTCATTCGACCTCGTGTTGGAGTATGGAATCGTACAAAACGAGGTAACGATCGAGTGGCTTAAAAAAACGATAGAAACCATTGAGGAAATCATATGAAAAAAGCAGCAACCCATGTAGGTATCACCATCGTTGTGGTGGGATTGATGATTGCAAGCATCATCTATCTGATGAGCAATTCGCTGTTCACCGTTACCTGGTTCGGAACGAACTATCTCAATCGGGTATTCTCGTATCAGGTGACCACCCTTGCCTTNAGCTTGGTGATCATCCTGGTCATCGCCTTGTTGACTCGCTTCCAGTCGCTTCGGCTGTTGTCCGTCACGAGGATCGATGGCGAGGTTCTACCCGAACCCTGGATCGGGATCTCAAACAAGAACAAGGACACCTGGAAGACGTTGGGGCGGAACATGGCCATCGTCATCTCGGTCGTGACGGCGATAGCGATCTATTTTCAGGTGTACCGCAACGGGGTGATTCAGACCCTTACCCTTGGAAGCTTCCTGCTGATTCTTGTATATGCTCTTACCAACAGTTTCGTTGAAGAGGTAACCTTTCGACACACCTTTGCAAGCATCGTCGAGTACCACAACCTCAATCCGTATCTTTCAAAAGCATTGTCAGCCCTTATCTTCGGAGGTGTCCATTATCTGGGTACACCCGGAAAGATACCCGGGGTGTTGTTGGCGGGGTTTCTCGGCTGGTTCCTTTCGAAAAGCATCCATGAGACCAAAGGATTCTTCTGGGCCTGGCTGATCCATTTCCTTCAGGATGTGATCATCATGACGGCGTTGTTCCTGACTTTGCCGTAAAGGTTATAAGTGATGGGCAAACGGCTTTCCACCATTGAAGTCAAGAACCTTGATCTCGGGGCGGAGCATCACCACTTGGGGAAAATCGCTCATGTCGCCGCTAAGTCGTTTTAGAAGAATCTGGGCTGTTTCGATACCGATTTCTTCCATCCGCTGCGCCGCTGCATAGCGGGCGTAGCGAAGGAGCGGTGCATAGCTCAAGTAGTCGAAGGTGCCAAAGACCAGGTTGCTGCGGATGGGGGATGGGATATTTTGAAGGGCATATGTGGTACAGCCGATATGGAGCGAGTCGTTTGCGATGATATATGCATTGGGCGGATTTTTTAGAGCGAACGCTTTTTTGAGCTGCTCGTATCCGTCGCTTTGCAGCATCAGGCCTTCGGTAAAGATGAACGCTTCATCAATTTCAAGCCCTAATTCCTTCATTCCTTCGATATAGCCGAGGTATCGCTCTTTTGCAGTGAAGAACGTCAAATCTCCTCCGATGAATCCGATTCTGGTGTGCCCTTCGGAGACGAGACCTTTGAGAACCTCTTTGATTCCGTAACGGTTGTCTGAAATGACGGTATCCGTCTCGATTCCATCAACTTTTCGGTCAAGGACGACGATCGGGGTATTCTTAAGCGCTTTGTTCTTAAAATGACCGCCTTCGAAGCCTGAGGGCATCACGACTAGCCCATCAACGTTTCGTTCGATCAAGGTTTGCAGATTGAGCTTCTCCTGCTCAACCGAGCCGGATGATGAAGCGACGATGATTGAATAACCGTTTTCAGCAAGGACTCGACCGATCGCCTCAACCACTTCCATGAAATAGAAGTTTGAGAACTCCGGAGCGAGGATTCCGATACTTCGAGTTGAACGGACTTTTAACGACCGGGCAACTTCATTCCGCTGGTAACCGAGTTCATCTACCGCAGCCTTGACTCGGGCACGAGTTTCCTCATTCACGCAAGGAGAGTTGTTAAGTACACGTGAAACGGTGGCGATTGATACACCCGCTTTTGTTGCCACATCCTTTATAGTCACCGAATTCCACCTTTTTTTGATTGATAGAAAGGGGCCACACAGCAGCGGCCGGTGACCCCCGAATAGCTTACCTGACGATATCCCAAGACTTAGTCGTAGAGCAAGCCCTTGATATCAGCATCGTCCATGTTTGCATGGTTCCAGAACTTCGCACCGGTGTCGATGTCGGCAACTTTCTCACCCTTGTAGGCTTTGTACGCAAGTTCAACAGCCCTGTATCCGATCATATACGGATCCTGAGTGATCGCACCGAGCATATACTGTTGGCGAACAGCGTTCTTCTGAGCTTCACCGGCGTCAAATCCGACGACTACGACGTCGCGCAATGCGGCATTGCTCTTCAATGCGGCACCGTCATTGGTCGCTGCCAGGAGACCCTTGATCGTTGCCTCGTTGGAGCAGAAGATTCCGAGCACGTTGTGGCTGGTTACTTTGTTGAGCACTGCCTGTGCGCTGTTGGTGGCATCGGTCATCGCCGCGGAAGCGGGAACGATCATTTCAATGAATACGCGGCGACCCTTGGTGGGGGAGTCGGCTGCGATGTAAGCGGTGTTTCCGATCACTGCGATATCATCTCGTGAGAGCGAGCTGTCATTGGCAATGAGCTGGACCATGCGGTCTCGGAATCCTTTACCTCGAGAAAGGAGGGACTCGCCGCTGGCATCCTGGTTCATGACGACAATTGTTACCGGCTTGGCGACACTTGATTTTTCGATGCGATCCTTGATGACGGCGAACATCTTCTCGGCGGCAAGACCTGCTGCCTCGTAGTTGTTCGTCTGTGCGGTTGCCCAAACCGACCCCTCCGGCGCCTCGGGAACTCCGGAGTCGAATCCGATTACCGGGATGCCCTTGGAGCGTGTTTCCTGCAATTGGTCGAGAACGCTGCTGGTGTTCAATGCGGCAAGCGCGATTGCCACCGGGTTCTTTGCCATTGCGTTGTTGAGCATCTCAACCTGAATCTGGACATCACTTTCAGAGGGGGGTCCCTCAAAGGTGATATCTACGTTGAAATCTTTAGCAGCTGCGTTAGCGCCAAGCTTTACCTGTTGCCAGAAGTCGTGTTGCTCACCTTTTGAGACAACGGCGATGTACGGCTTCTTCTCAGCAGCCGCCTGTGCGAACAGAACCGAGCCAAGCACAACCAGAGCCAAAATAAGGACTAAGGTTTTCTTCATAAGATTCCTCCTATTTTCTCCCATTCCATACGGAGTGGGGATTTACCATTATTTATTCTTTTGAATCGATCACCGGAAGCTTCACTTCTGTAGCTTTCTTCGTTCGATACATATCCAACATCACCGCACCGAGAACAACGACACCGGTGAAGAACGTCTGATATTGACTCTGCAGGTCCATCGAGGGAAGGCCGGCTCGAAGAACACTCATGATGTATACCCCGATCATCGTGCCCAAAATCGATCCCGAACCTCCGGAGAGGCTTGTTCCTCCAATGACCGTACCGGCAATCGCGTAGAGTTCAAAGCCCTGGCCTTGGGCGGGCATGACGGTGGTGTACACGGCGGCGAACGCGATTCCACCGACGCCGGCAAGAAATCCGCTGACGATATAGGCCACCAGCTCCCATTTCTGGACGTCGACTCCGCTTAAGCGGGCGGCTTCTTTGTTGGATCCTACTGCGAAAATATAACGACCCATCTTTGTTTTCGTAAGGATGATATAGGCGATGAATGCCGTGCCGAAGAGAACCAATGCACCGGTGGGGAAGGAGACATTGTTCTTTCCGATATACTTGAAGATCGTCTTGAACCAAGAGTCCGGGGCGCCTCGAGCCGGGAACGTGGCGCTTCGCACATTGGAGACGATCGAACCTATTCCCAGACTCATCATCATCGTACCCATGGTCGCGATGAACGGCGGAAGGTGAAGACGACTTACCAAGAGGCCGTTAAGAGCTCCAAAGAGGGTTGAAACGACGAGAATCAACAAAAGACTCAGCCACATCGGCCATCCCCACGTCTTATACGCCGTACCGCCGATAATCGCTGCGGCCATCATGATCGTTCCGCAGGAAAGGTCGATTCCTCCGGTGATGATGACGAACGTCACACCGATGGCGATAAAGCCGATATAGTACGAGGAGTCGAGGATATTCACCAAGGTTGTGTAGGAAAAGAAGTTACGGCCAAAGATGGCAAAGAATCCGTAAACGATTACCAAAGCAAGCGGAGCAAGGAGCTTTTGCATATTTACTCCCTTCTTTTCCACGAGCTCTCCATGTTTCAAAGACTTCATACGACGATACTCCTCTCTCAGTGTTGGGTTGCAAGGGCCATGATTCGTTCCTGGCTTGCATCTTCAATATCTAGAATCCCGGTTAATTTGCCTTCACACATCACAGCAACCCGGTCACTCATCCGCAGAATTTCGTTCAGCTCGCTGCTGACCATGATGATCGCTTTACCTTCTTTGGCAAGCTCATTCATCAGTTGGTAGATTTCACTCTTCGCTCCGACATCGATTCCCCGAGTCGGCTCATCAAAAATCAAAATCGAACTGTTTTTGATCAACCACTTGACGATAACCACTTTCTGCTGGTTTCCCCCCGAGAGGTTTTTAACCAGCTGATCGAGGCTCGGAGTCCGGACTTCAAGCCTATCGACATACTCCCGGCTGATATCTTCAAGCTCTTTTTGAGGTATGAACAGCTTGGGGCATAGCTCCCCGTAGGAAGCCATCACCGAGTTTTCCGCAACGCTGAGGCCGATCGCCAATCCGTAGCGCTTGCGGTCTTCGCTGAGATAGCCGATTCCATATTTCACAGCATCGATCGGTGAATTGATCTGAACTTTTTCACCATTGATCCAAATATTTCCAACGGAGCGGTCCGCACCATATAGAGCACGCATCGTTTCAGTCCGTCCGGCACCCATCAAGCCGGCAAAGCCGAGAATCTCTCCCTTTCGAACATTAAAACTTACATCCTGGACGAGTCTACCTGCATGAAGGTTCCTGACTTCCAAGGCGATCGGCGCACCTTTCGGAACAGTGGATTTGAGTTTCGGTTTTTCGTAAACGACACGACCGACCATCATGCTGATCATCTCTTCCTTGGAAAGCTTGTCGGTATCTTTCGTTCCGACGAGCTCGCCATCGCGAAGGACCGTCACCCGGTCGGTGATGATTCCGATCTCATCAAGGCGGTGTGAGATGTAGATCATGCTGACTCCCTTGGAAGCGAGATCGCGCATGATTACAAAAAGATCTTCAATTTCATTGTCGGTCAGGGCGGCCGTAGGCTCATCGAGGATGAGGACTTTCAAGTTGTGGCTTACAGCTTTGGCGATTTCAACCATCTGCTGTTTTCCAACGGTCAGGTCCCGGACCCTCGTGGTCGGATTGATGTCCATGTTAAGGTGTTTAAGAAGTTCACTGGTGCGTTGGTTTTGCGCTTTTTCATCCAACAGCCAGGAACTTCCCTTCTTGGTGGATTCACGACCGATGAATATGTTCTGGGCGACAGTGAGGTGCTCCATCATATTCAACTCCTGGTGAATAATCCCGATTCCCGCATCCAATGCATCTTTCGGATCCTGTGGATCAAACTGCTCGCCCAAGTAGGTGATTTCTCCACTATCTTTTGGGATGATTCCGGTGATGGCTTTCACCAATGTGGACTTTCCTGCACCGTTCTCTCCGACAAGACCATGAATTTCTCCTTCACGAAGATCGAAATCAACTTCTTTAAGGGCGTGAACACCGCTGAAGCGTTTGTCTATTTTCTTCATTGACAGCACTACGTTTTTCACACTGCTACTCCTTGTTCGTATGTATGTTCCCATGAGAGTTTGCAGTTGTCAAGGAAAATTTGTAAACGTTTACATAAAAGTCTTCGATGTCATGACAAAACGCAGGCATAACCATTATGACTTGATTATATTCATTCTTTTCATAGATCCTGGTCACCAGTCCGGATTGCCGTTATGAACAGAATTGCTCTTCAATGTTGGTTGGAAAGGAAAAGCTGTATTGAAAGATAACGGATTGAACGGCCTCTCCGTTACTCTTCTTCCTTGGGGATAAGGCCTTTTTTATATTCAAGAGGGGTGAGATCGAAGCACGACTTGAAGATTTTGATGAAATAGCGGTAGTCTCGGTAGCCGACCAAAGAGGCTACCTCTTGGACTTGAATATCTTTCTGTTGAAGCAGTTCGGCCGCGATCCGCATCCGATACAGGGTCACATATTCCAAGAATGTATACCCGGTCTTTTCCTTGAACAAACTTGAAAGCGTCCGTTCGCTGATACCCAGCGCTCCGGCGAAATCTCCAAGGGAAATCGCTTGGTTATACCGTTCTTCAATGAGATTGAGCGCTGATTCGATATATTGATCGCGATAATCGATGGGTTTGCTTCGTTGAATGGGAGAGAAGAATTTGATTTGCTCCCGGAGTTGCTCCAGTTCAAAAAACTCTTTTTGACTCTTTTTCCGATCTTGCAGATCCTTGACGGTCCTTTGTAAAATTTCAAAAAACTTGGCTGGATCGATCGGCTTGAGGATGTATCCCTTGACGCCAAGTTCAAGGGCTTGCTGGGCATATTCAAATTCCGCGTGTCCGCTGATGATGATAAACTCGGTATCAGCAAGCTTCTCGACAAGAGCTTTGATCATTTCAAGCCCATCCATCCCGGGCATGGCGATATCGGTTACGATGAGGTCTGGCTGCAAGCGAAGAGCAAGAGCATAGCCATCGCTTCCATTATCCGCTTCCCCGATCACTTTAGCGTTTATCCTATCCCATGCGGTTGTGAGAATCAGTCCTTTTCTCAGTACATCTTCATCCTCTACAACAAGTACTTTCAACCATTGGTCCATAACATTTCATCCTTTGGAATCACCAAGATAATCGTTGTACCCTTCATTGGCGCTGAATCAATCCTGATGTGAGCCTTTCCATGGTAATAGAGCTCCAATCGTCGCACAATGTTTTGGACGCCGGTTCCTTCATTCATCGCATTGGGAATTTTGTGAATCGTTATCAGTTCTTTTGCAGCATCTTCATTCATCCCGACTCCGTCGTCGATGAACGTGAAAGAGGCGGCATCGCCTTCATCCTTTCCGAGAATAGTCAACATGCCGGCACCCTGTTTTCGTTCCAACCCATGCATCACGGCGTTTTCTACCAGCGGCTGAAGAAGGAAGCGAGGAATGGGGAGTTTCTCCAGAGAGGAATCAATGGCAATCGTACAATTGAGCCGGTTGCCTAGTCGACGCTTTTGTATAGCGAGATAGTGTTTTATTATTTGGAGTTCTTCTTCAATCCGAATGACCCCTTCACTGAGATCGAGGGTGGAGCGCATCAGGTATCCAAGATCGATGATCGTATCGGTCGCCAGCTCGTTTTCACCAAGCATGATGTACCATTTGATAAGTTCAAGGCTATTGAAAATGAAGTGTGGTTTTGTTTGAGCCTGCAATGATTTGAGCATGGCGACCCGCAAGCTTTCCTCTTTTTGCTTATTTGTTTCAATCAGTGCATGCATATCTACCGCCAATTGATTGGCGATCGATCCGAGAATCCCAAATTCATCCTTGGATTCAATCGATGTCCGAGCACTGAAGTCTCCTTCACTTACCCGCTGCAAACATCTGACGACCTCCATCAACGGTTCCGATGCGTTCCTTGAAGAAGTAAGGGCAAGAATGATTGAAAGGAGCACCATGCTGCTGGTGAGAATGACGGAAATCCATTTGACGAAGTTCAGGATCTCATTGATCTGATGCAACGGGTACAAGGAGACAAGGAAAAATCGGTTCCCGTTCTCTTCGTGAATCGTATACAGGCGGGATTTGTTTTGAAAAGTCGAAGGGACCGTGGATAACAGCTCGTTTCTGATGACTTCGCGGTCACCATGATCGAACTCTCCGTTCATCGCGTGAACCTGAATTCGGTAAGGATCGAAAAGCCCGAGGTAGGGATATTCCTGGATGGAGAGCTTTTCCATGATTTCCTGTAGGTGGCTTACATAGAGATCAAGAACGATGAGACCCGAAAAGCCGGGTTTTTCAGTGTACAACCCAATACTGAGAACTCGATGTCTTGAATCGGAAGGCGAGTGGAAATATAAAATCGGAGCATCGGGACGCTCCTTTGCCCGATGCCATATCCCCCATGTCAAATAATTGATGTCCGTATAGTCTGGGGGTATTTCACTTGAGCTTAAGATTGGTTCTCCATCGGAGCGAATAACGTGAATTCCCGGTTTATGTTTCCAGTTGGTCAACAACAAAAAGAGTGAATTCAACACGGCAGGTTCATCAAACGATTCGGTGAAGAGCGGGCGGAAATTGATATCGCTTGAAACCGCTTCGACGATGAGAATCGCCCCATCGATCAATTGTTTCGTTTGACCGAGAGCCAGCGAGGCTTGACTTTCAAGATTGGAACGGGTCCGTTCCATTAAAATCGTTTTTGTCAGATAGTAGGCGAATGGTCCGACCAGCAGCAGGGGAACGACTGCGATAAGGAGATAGGATACGAGCAGCTTCCTGAAGAACGTATGGTTGCGAAGCTTAAAAGAGAACCGATCCAATCGTTGTATCAACCGCTTCTTTATACCATTCATACAATATCCCGTTTGCAGCGATAATACTGTGTTGAGGGTGTTCCGTGCCATCCAAAGAGCTGCTTCTTCCACCGGCTTCTTTGAGAATAACCAATCCGGCGGCGATGTCGTAGTAGCCGACATGCAGTTCAATCATCCCCTCAATTCGACCGCTTGCCAGATAACAAAGGTGGAGAGCGGCCGAACCGAATTCGCGTATTTCTTCTGTATGATTGCATATATATCGATACAATAAAAGGTAGGTTTCAAAATCCTCCAGGTTTCGCTGCGGTGAAGGGCATACCGTGATGCTGTTTTGTGGGTCGGCAACCGTGGAGCATCGGACAGGCAATCCATTGCAGTAGGAACCGCGGCCTTCGGCCGCCCAGAAGAGTTCATTCCGGTTCGGATCGTACACGACTCCGATGATCGGCTTTCCCTCCTCAACCTCATATGCTATTGAAATCGCATAGGAGGGAATGGCGTGGACAAAGTTGCTGGTTCCGTCGATCGGATCTATAATCCATCGACCCGTTCCTCCATAAGATATGAGGCCTTCTTCTTCACCTAAAAAATCATCGCTTGGTAGTTTCGAGTTGATGTGGTTTCTGATGATTCGTTCACTTTCCTTATCGTAGATTGTCACCACATCACTCTTTCCCTTGGATGAAAAAGAGCGATCGGATTGGGGAATCGAAAGAAGATATGAGCCGGCAAGCTTCGCAGCCTCTTTAGCCACCGCCAAGCGGGTGAGAATCATATGACGCTTCCTTTTCCCTTTGTGAGTCGGTTGAAAAGGAACAAGGAAAGCACCGTCGCAAGCGTTAAAATACTTGCGAGAGCGGCCGCGGTTCCATACCCATCCTTGATGATTTCCGTGTAAATCGCCACGCTGATCGTCCCCGTTCTTCCTGAATAAAGGATCATCGTGGAGCTGAGTTCGTTGATGGTTGATATCCAGCTCAGGATACCGCCACTGATTACCCCCGGGAGCATAAGAACCGCAGTGATTTTGAAGAATGTCTTAAGCGGTGGCACGCCGAGGTTGATCGATGCTTCCTCGCTGGACAGATCGAGCTGGTAAAGAATCCCGGTGCTCGACCGAATGATGTACGGTATCTTTCGAATCGTATAGGAGATGATGAGGATCGAGGCTGTACCTGCGAGCATAAAAGGCGGCTTATTGAAAGCCATAATCAAAATGATGCCGATTACCGAGCCTGGAATTACATATGGGCTCATCAGGATGAAGTCCAGAACGGCGGTCAGATTCGACTTCCTGCGGACAATCACATAGGAGGTGAATATTCCGATGATGATCATGAACACCATCGCAATCGTTGAATAGAGGAATGTCCGGGTGATGTTCGCACTAAGCTTATACCAGACATCCGTATAACTCTTGACACTGAAGGCAGGAACGAAAATAGGCCCCTGGGTTTTGATAAAGGATGTTACCAAGGTCGTAATCTGAGGTGATAGGGCAATGATGGCGATCAGATAGGAGAGGGTCGTCAAAATAATGAATGGTCCGGTTTTTAATTTCTTGATCGGCGGAGGATTCAAACCGCTCATCGAATATGAGCGCCGGCCGATTGTGAATCGTTGAAGCAACAGAACGGAAAGAGTGCAAATGATGATGATGACGCTCATTGCGCTTGCCATGACCGCATCACCGCCCAGTTCACCCATATACTCTTCATAGACGAGAACCGGCAGGACTTTATATCCTTCACCGATCAACAATGGAGTACCGAGGTCCGCCATTGAAGTCATGAAGACGATGACCGCCCCGGCAGTGATTGTCGGAAGAATCAGTGGAAACGTTACCGTCAACAGTTTTTTGACTCCGCTCACTCCAAGATTTTCCGCCGCTTCTTCCAAGGAGTTGTCAAAGGACTGAAGAGCTCCTTGGACGTACATGTAGACAAAAGGAAAGAGTTTGAGGGTAAAAACAAGAAGCAATCCACGGAACCCGTAGATTGTAGGGATTTCGATGTTGATTAATCGCAGGAGATTTGTAATGAATCCATTCCGCCCCAAGAGAACAATCCAAGAATATGCCCCGATAAATGGTGGGGAAAGGAGTGAAATGACCACCATGGCGTTCAAAATCTTTTTTCCGGGAATATTGTATCGGGCGACGATAAAACCGAAAGGTACACCGAGCAGAACAGCGAATAACGTTGTCAACGAAGAGACCGCGAAGCTATGCTTCAAGGTTCTATAATAGTAGGGGAGCCGAAAGAAGTCCTTATACGCGGCAAGTGAAAATATCCGATCCTCACTTCCTTGGAAAGAGCGGGCAATCATCCCAAAAAGAGGGTATAGCAGGAAGAGGATCGCCAACGCGAAGATGGTGATGATTACGATCCCCCAGAATCCGATTCTATTTACAATTCTGGTCCATGCGCTTTGATCGTTCATATCAGACTCTCCTTCGTCGAAAGGTCAAAAAGATTCACCTTTTCAGCATCAAACGTCACATACACCTGATCACCCGCGCTCTTGATCGTTCCCCCTTCCTTCAGATATTCATTGACCTGGATCGTTTCACCACTTTCAAGCAATACCTCATAATTGATGAAATCACCCAAGAACGTAGCAAAATTGATGGTCGCTTTAAGCCCTTCGTTCTCTTCCAATGACAAAAAGCTTTCTTCAGGACGAACGGCAAGAATCGCTTGTCCGTGATAGGGATGTTTCAAGGCTGCCGGAAATGAGTAGGAGCCAAGCAGAACCTTTGAATCCTTGATCGTTACATCGATGAAACTGCTGGTACCGATAAAATCGGCGACAAAGGTGTTGGATGGCCGGGTATAGATTTCAAGAGGAGTTCCGAGCTGTTGAATCGTGCCGAGATTCATCACGGCGATCCTGTCGCTGATCGCCAGCGCTTCCTCCTGATCGTGGGTAACGTAGACGGTCGTGATATTAAGGTTTTTTTGGATCTTTTTGATTACCGACCGCATTTCGACGCGAAGTTTAGCATCGAGGTTTGAAAGCGGTTCATCCATAAGAAGAACTTCAGGCTGAATCACGATGGCACGAGCAAGCGCGATCCGTTGTTGCTGACCACCGGAGAGTTGAGAGGGCTGGCGATTCTTGTATTCGCTCATTCGCACCAGATCGAGCACTTCTCCAACCTTTTGGTCAATCGCCTTAGCGGAGAATTTTCGAGCCTTCAGTCCATAGGCGATATTGTCATATACCGAAAGGTGGGGGAAAATTGCATAGTTCTGGAACACCATCCCGGTATTCCGCTGATGGGCGGGGATCTTGTTGATTACCCGTTTCCCAAAGGCGATTTGTCCTGCTTCAATGGTATTAAAACCGGCAATCATTCGTAGCAAAGTGGTTTTCCCGCATCCGGAAGGTCCAAGAAGGGTGAAAAATTCACCGGATTGAATATCGAGCGTCACGCCGTCGATTGCAGTGAAATCCCCATATTTCTTTACTACATCATTGATTGAGAGTGGTTGACTCATACATGGGCTCCTTTCGAGGTATGGAGAATGCTTCCCAGCTCAGAAAGAGAGCTGGGAAGAGTGATGCTGCCTTATTTCCCAATGATAAGGTCTTTCCATTTGTTCAAGAGACGATCCTTGTTTTCACCGATCCAGACAGTATCCCAGTAGAAATCACCCAATTTCTCATTGGGAGTCATATACGCTGGAAGTTGGATATCGGTTCGAACCGCTCGGCGATGCACGTCACCGAGTTTGGATTGAACGTCTGCGCTTAAGATGAAGTCAACGAATTTCTTCGCGTTTTCAGTGTTCTTTCCGTTTTTGATGATTGCAATCGGGCTTGGAACCTTTGAAGAGCCTTCTACAGGATAGACGACTTTCAGGTTGGCACCGGAGTGCGCATATCGTAAGGCGCCTTCCTCGTAGGCGATTCCGACAAGGTATTCACCATCGGCGGGTCCCTTGAATCCAAGAGTTGACGATCCGACGACTTTTCTTTCAAGGTTGTCGACAAAGTCGGACATATACTTCCAGCCCTTCTCATTGTCTCCTCCCATCGTGAAAAGCTGAATGACCAATGCCATGAAAGCGGATCCGCTTCTGACCGGGTCAGCATGGGCAATGCGGCCTTTGAAGATCGGATTGAGCAAATCTCCCCAGCCTTTGGGTGCGTCCTTCTCTGAAACGAGTTTCGGATTGTACACGATGACCATCGGATCGATGGACGTTCCATGCCAGCGGTTTCCCGGATCTCGGGTTTCAGCCAGAACCTGGTTCATATGCGCGTGCTCATACGGTTCGAGCAGGTCAATGATGACTTGGTATGAATCGGAACCACCGCCCCAAAGCAAATCGCCGAGAGGGTTGTCTTTTTCAGCTCTGATGCGGGCGACCAATTCTCCGGTAGGAGCACCGACCAGGTTCACCTTGATTCCCGTACGGTCTTGGAACTCCTTGATCAATGGATCCGTCCAGTCTGCACTATGGGAATAGTAAAGCGTCACTTCATTGCTTTGACTTTTTGCTTCAGCCTGTGCAGCGGCAAAAAGACCAAATGATGCGACCAATGTCAAAATTGTGACAAAGACTAGTACTTTTTTCATCGCTTTTTCTCCTTTTTATTGTATTGCGAAACGAATCTAACTTAATTCTAGGACATGACTTACCCCCGAACAAGGAGACAAAACAGCAAAGTTGTGGAGAGATTTGCACAAATTTGGGGTTTAGATACATGCTGAATTTTGAGGATTTTTGAACCTTTTCTCATAGATGTATTATTTTGTAAATTGTTTATGCTTAAAATATTGTTGAATACTTTCAGGTTGCCTTCCAAAGCAGAATGGTTGACTGAAATCCGCGAGAAAAGATGAACTGTTCCTTTTGTCATTACGATTTCCAGCGGTTTATTTTTATTGACAAATGGAAATATATGGCTAACAATCAAATGAAAACGGTTACATTTAACATGGATTTAACATTTGCTACGGAACTTAACATGGATTTAACAATCAAGGAGGTTATGAAGGGCAGGCTTTTATGATGTTCAGATAAGCCGCCCTTGCATTTCCGGCAGAATCATAGGAAAAAGCCGAAATACTTTTAAGATCATTTATACGTAGGAGGTTAGTATGAATCTTAAGAAAGTAATTCTTTTGATTGCGGTTGCAGCATTGCTTGGCACATCCATTTTTGCAGCTGGTGCTAAAGAAGATGTTAGCAAACCGAAGGAGGTTACGCTCACGATCTATGCCCGAGCGTATACGTTTGCTCAAGATGCGCCGTGGGTATATGCAAAGGCAGAACTGCAGAGAAGGCATCCCGACATCAACTTTACCTTCATTGAAGAAGGATTTGGATGGGCGGATATGCGGACAAAATTCTTAACAAGTGCTGCTGGAGGTTCCCCGCCGGATGTCATGATGACAGATATCATCTGGCTTGGCGAGTTCGTCGACAGCGGATTGCTTGTCGATGTAACAGATCGGGTAGCCAAGTGGGATGAATGGGATGATGTGGTCGATGCGTATAAAGATGCCACATACTGGAATGGCAGGGTCTATGGCACATGGCTTAATACCGACGTCCGAGTTCTGGTCTGGAACAAGGATTTGTTCCGTGCTGCAGGACTTGATCCTGAAAAGCCCCCGAAAGACTGGAATGAATTGCATCGCATGGCGATGCAGGCTACCAACGCCCCGCACTACTATGGATTCGGATTTCCTGGGACTCTTGAAGACGAGAGTGTAATGAAGTTCTATGCGAACTTGTACAGCAATGGTGGTCAGATTTTAACGGATGACAACAAGAAAGCGGCATTCAATTCCCCAGAGGGTGTTGAAGCGATGAGTGCTTTGATTGATTTGATTAAAGCAGGAGCAACACCGACATCTATCGTAAGCGGAAAGGCGAGTGATATCGATAATGGTGTTTTCCAAGGCAAGTTTGCAATGGCCTCGATGACTAAAGCATACGGTTTGGCCCGAGACTTGATCCCCGGAATAACCCCCGAAGAGTACAAGAACCGATTTGGCCTTGCTCCGATTCCTCATGCTCCCGGTGGAGTTCCCGCGACTATGAGTGGTGGCTATTTGCTGACTGTTCCGACGGGATCGAAACATCAAGATCTAGCATGGGAATTGATTACGATTGCGGCAGGAGCGGAAAACCAGTTTAAGTATACTGCGGCGAGAGGATATGTACCGACCTTCAAATCCTTGATGGCCCGCGGCGCTGATTATGTAGAGGTCGACCCGTTCTTCTCAGTAATTCTTGATGCCCTTCCATCTGCATTCTTCCGTCCCTCGATTCCTGAGTGGACTGAAATCTCCGCTGAAGTGCAAAACGTAATGCAGGCATTGATCTTAGGTCGAATGGATGTAAAAGAGGCACTTGATCTCGCAGCTAAGAATGTTGATAAGATCCTCTCCGAGTAATGTGCAATCATACGATTTACTCCCTCTCCCACTGGGGGAGGGAGGATATGTAAAAAAAGAAACCGTATATGAATCTCAATAAAAACCAAAAGGAAACAATTAGAGGATACCTGTTTGTAGCTCCGGTACTTTTATTACTGTTCCTTTTTTCTCTTTATCCTCTTTTTAAAACAATATATTTCAGTTTTTTTGATATCCGTTTAGCTTCAATGAATCGTAAAGTGTTTGCCGGATGGAAAAACTATCGACTCTTGTTCACAAGAGTGAATCCGAGCTTTTTTTCTCAAATCTTGCCGGCCACGGTGTATTACGTCGTCGGATCTGTAGCCGGGCAAATTGGATTTGGATTTTTGCTTGCGATTCTCGTTCAACAAAAGTTTGTGAAAGGAAGAGAAGCAATACGGGCAATCATCATTTTACCCTGGGTCGTCAGCGGTATCATCATCGCAATTTCCTGGCGTTTCATGTATGAGCCTCGTTTAGGAGTTCTGAATTATCTTTTGGCGAGCATGGGGGTCGGCAATCCGCCTACCTGGCTGAATGATGAACGTTTGGTGATGGGCTGTCTGGTTGTTGCCAATATTTGGCACGGCATGGCGTTCAGTTTCATTATCCAGACCTCCGGTCTGCATTCAATCAGTGATGAAGTGATGGAAGCAGCCTTGGTCGACGGAGCAAATGGATTTCAGAGATTGACTTTGATCATCATTCCCCTGGTGCGTCAATTTCTTGTTTTGAACCTTATTCTCACGAGCATGGCGACAATCAACTCATTTGATTTGATTTTTGCAATGACAAACGGAGGCCCCATGTTCAAGACAGAGGTAATATCCGTTCAAATGTATCACAGAGCTTTCGGGTTTGGCCGACTTGGAGAGGGTTCGGCGATCGCGACCATTATTTTGCTGATGAATTTGATTTTGACAATATTTTATATGCGTATGAACAAAAACCAATCCGAAGGAGGTGACGGATGAGATCNAAACGTTCCCTGCTCCTCAAGGTTATTACATACGCAATTATTTTGATGTGGATCATATTTACCATTGGTCCTCTGTATTGGCTTTTGAGTTCGACCTTCAAACCGAGTTCTGAAGCAATCGGCTATCCGCCAACTCTTTTTCCGAAAAACCCGACACTTCAGAACTTTAAGAATCTGTTTACGGCAAGCCGTTTTAATTTTTATTCCTACGGTCACAGTTTTATCATCGGATGCGGAGCAATGTTCATCAGTTTGCTGGTCGCCATGTTTGCCGGATATGGATTGTCCCGAGTGCACTTCAAAGGAAAGCAAATTGTGATGACGACGATACTGTTGTTCCAGATGGTCCCTATCCTGGCTACGCTGATTCCTTTGTATCAAACCTTTTCACGATATGGTCTTTACAACACTCATTTGGGATTGATGCTGATTTATGCTACTCAAACGGCGCCAATGAACACATGGCTTCTTAAAGGGTATTTTGATACCATCCCATATTCAATTGAAGAAGCTGCACAAATCGATGGATTATCCCGTCTTGCAACACTTTACAGGATTGCGCTTCCGATTGCCGCGCCTGGGTTATCGGCTTCGACGATATTCGCTTTCTTCAAAGCATGGAATGAGTATATGGTCGCTTTGACCATGACGAGCACTGTCCGTCCCTATACGGTTGAGCTTTATCGATTCATTGGAGAGCAGGGCGATGTGGACTGGAGTCTTTTAGGCACGGCTGCGCTTATTGCAGTTTTGCCCGTTTTTATTCTATTCTCCTTCTTCCAAAAGTATTTTATCATTGGCATGTCCGGAGGGGCGATTAAATCATGATAAACCCTTATGCCATCTCTGCCATCATGAATCTAGGTCAAAAGAACCTTGATCATCCCGTCGTACTGAAAATGAACGGGTGTAGTTCTCAAGCAAACATATTTAAGCAAGCTTTTTGGGAACACATCATAAATCTTAAGATCGGTACGTTAGCCGACAACAGTGGCGATGAAGACCCGTTATTCATATCCATTGATGACGGATTGGCTGTAACGCTCCTCTATCGGGGAACACGATATGGAATCGCAAAGCGTGCGAAAAACCAGAACGAAGCTCGGACGTTTTTATATGCTCATGAAGACGGAGGGTTTTATGAACGACACAACGCCCCGGGATTCCACTCGATCCATATAACAAAGGGAGATGGATATCCGGCATTTGCAGCGGGAGTTGCATTGGGAGTACTAGCTGAGCACAGCGCCATTGAGACATTGCACATTGCAACCCTTCTTGCCGGCGTAATTCTCGATCAGCAAAAGCTTACGTATTCCAATGCACTGGCATTGGCCAATAGCTGCAACCTTCGTTATAACAGTGAACTTGCGGGTAATGTCGATCAAGCGAACTACATCCCGAACACAGACATTGAAGTCATCAATCAAGAAGCACTGCAGCGAGCAAAAGGATATCCCAAAGTTGCGATTTTTGATTTGGATGGGACGATCTCGACTCTAAGGGTAGGGTGGGATGATGTTATGCATCAGCGCATGGTTGAGTTCATAGCCGGAGATCGATTAGCTACATTGCCTTCGCATCAGCTCTTCGAACTGAATGAACAGGTAGGACAAGTCATTGAACACACTACCGGAGTTCAAACAGTGGTCCAGATGGAAGAGATGTATCGATTGCTCCAAAAGTACGATTTCGTACCGAAAGATCGGCGCAAAACCCCCGCTCAATATAAAGACATATACGCACAGGAAATTAGAGATCGTGTCGCTAAGCGTTTTGATCGGTTCAAGAGAGGAATTCTCAATCTTGACGATTTGACAATGAAGGGTGCTATTGCTTTTATAACCCATCTGAGAAGCAATGGAACAACCGTGTACCTTGCAAGCGGTACCGACGATAAAGACGTCAAGCATGAAACAAATATGCTCGGATACGCAACGCTGTTCAATGGTGGAATATATGGTTCAGTAGGCGATTTGGAGAATGATCCAAAATCATTAGTGATGAGACTTGCAAAAAAACAGGTAGGCTCAGACAGTTCTTTCGGTGAAGTTGTCGTGTTTGGAGATGGACCTGTTGAAATCCGGGAGGCAAAAAAAGCCGGATTCCTGAGTGTCGGAATCGTCAGCGACGAGCGCCAGAGATTTGGCATCAACAAAGCAAAGCGAGAACGGCTTATTCTTGCGGGAAGCGATCTGTTGATGCCGGACTATTCCTGGTCATCCGACTTAGCCGGAGCGTTAGGGTGGGAAACTCATTAACAATCTGAAGCATCGTATGTATCACCAGACACCCATCAGGATTCGATAGCGAACTTTTTTCTGATACTCGCAATACCCTTCAAGATGATTCGACAGGTAGACATCTTCCAGATGTGTCCGAATGATGAGGATGATGCAGATGACGATTGAAGTGAGCAGAACGAAGAGCGTTTGAAAGAAGAGGGGGAAAGAAAGAGAGTTTAGGATCGCCGCAGCATAGGTTGGATGGCGAACCAATGCATATGGACCTTGGGAGATGACTTGATGTTCCACCTCTTGATGAACGGTGATGCGCGGATAGAGAAACGGATTGCTCACCAATGCCCACGTAGCGATACAAGCGGAAATGAGGGAAGGGAATATGCCGATAAGAAGAAAAGACGATCGATAGGAGGTCTTCGCTTCAAGCCCGGCAACCAGAAAAATGCCGATGAATTGCAGAAGGTAATAGAGTGAAAGCACGACCGTATCGCTTCGTGGGGATGAGAGGGTCTTCTCTTCCCGACTGCTCAACGCTCTTGGGTTGCGAATCAACAGGTAGATTATCGAACCTGCGCCGGTGAGGATGCTCAAACCAAAAAAGAGAAGGTGATTGGGTTCATAGTGAAACCCGCTCCCTAGACCGAAGAGAAGGATTCCGGCGATTCGTTGAAGAATGATCTTGGCGCTTTGATGAAATGCTTTCGTCATACCTAAATCAAGATACCACGGAACATCCAACGAAAGAAGTGCATAGTTGATCAGAGGAATCTTCAATAACGGTTAACCATGGAAGTAGATGAGAACACCATGATGGCGTATACTGATACTACACTGATTGGAGGATGCCATGAAACGCCTTCTTTTGCTTCTCATGCTTCTCTTGCTACTCGCGACAGCGCTCTCTGCCGCTACGGGAAATCTTCTTTTGGATGCTGTGGTATTTGGTCTCGATGTCGCGACAAAAGCCGGCAAAGGCAAAGTGGAGGTGACGTTCCCCGATGAAGAGGAGGCGATCTCCATCCGTAGAGTCAGTCTGAAAAAGATGAGAACAACCTTTGAAGAACACGACTTCCTGGTTCTTGACTACGAACAGCGGTTGGAGATCTATAATCGGTTGAGCGTTCCCGTAGCCTGGCCGATCGCAAAAAATGTCATAATCGGGTTCGGCAAGGGTTCGAAGCTGCAGCGCGATACGATTGGATCCATTACCGGAATCGTTATGGACAGCGCAAGCACGGTCGCGGTAGGCACCGGATTGACGCTTATCATCTTCGATGCGATTCTCGTCGGCATCCTCGGAGGTGAGGAGAACATCGAGTATGATGAACTGAAGACAACCGCTGAGAATCTCCTCTTCGGTGGACTCATCGGGTTGGGAGTGAGCAGAGTCGTTCAAGGAATTATGCCTACCGTGTATGGTCTGCGCTACAACAAAGTTCTGCGTACCGGGCTCGGGCTTGCGAAAGATAAAAGCGATGCCCTCAGTCCTTCTCTTGGATTTGCTCCGATTCCGACACGCGACGGACGGCTGCAGTGGCAGATCGCCGCCCGGATTCCTCTGCAGTGAAGTAGATAAGAAGATTGCAATGGCGTATACTGCCGACAAATCCATCGGAGGTCGCCATGAAACGCCTTGTCTTGTTGATTATCCCTCTTGTATTGTTCACCTCGACCCTCCTCGCCGTCGGAGAACTGCTGTTCGATGTTGCTATCGTGGGTTTCGATATCATGGTGACCGCTGGGAAAGGTCCGGTGACGGTCACCCTCGAGGAGGAAAAGGGACCGATCACGATCGGCGGAACCGGAATCAAGCCGATGAGAAGAACCTTCGAGGAGCATGATTTTTCGATCCTCGGATACGAGGAACGACTTAAGATCTACAATCGCCTGAGCGTGCCCATCGTCTGGCCGATCGTGAAGAACATCACAATCGGGTTCGGCAACGGTTCGGTTCTCCAGTACGATTCGATGGGAGCGCTCACCGGGGCCGTCTTGGACGGAGCGAGCGCGATCACGCTGAGCGTCGGACTGGGGATCTTCATCGGCCTCATCAGCGTCCATCCGGACACCTTTTCCGACCATCTCCCGCTCTTTTCAGTCGGCGTGGACCTGATGGTCGCCGGCATGATCGGGTTCGGAGCGAGCCGGATTATCCAAGGCATCATACCGGCAGTCTATGGCCTGAAGTACAACAAGGTCCTCAGGGAGGGGCTCGGCCTTGAGAAAGACCGGAGCGACGCCCTTCGGCCCGCTCTCGGGTTCGCTCCGCTTCCCACCCGCGATGGCCGGCTTCAGTGGCAGATCGCCGCCCGGATTCCCCTACAGTGAGGAAAGACGATCGACTTCAACGGTAAGCGCTCCCTCATCGCTCTCGACCACGCCCTGGACAACGAGAGGAAGACGGCTGACCGGAAGCCGTTCATATCGCCGATAAATCTCAGGAAAGAGCACCGTCTCAATATAATGCCGTCTCATCTTCAAAAGAGAGAAGAACGCCATCACCTCCCGTGCTGTGGTGAAGACGGTCTTCATCGTGATCGGATAGCCGATAAGGGTTACCTATCCGGTGACGTAACGGGGAAGCTCCTTCGCCTGAATCCGTTTGATTCGATCCAGAAAAGAGGCATAATAGAGGATAAGTGGATGGGCATTTCGAAGAAAACCCAGAGCTTCGGTGTTTGTTGGTGTATGTAGGCGAACTGAGTACTTTGAGGCATTCTTCCGGGTAAAAGGGTCCGACCCATTCAGGATACACTTCACAAAAGTATACGTTTATTAAGTAGGCAAGAGTTGTTGTCAATCCTTTGCATCTCATTCATACTGACGACTGATGGAAGGATTTGTGCGCGGGTGCTTGGGAATTTTTTTTGCGATCTCGACGGGACGATTCTTCCCCATGGACAAAAGACCGTCGATCGTGCGTTTTTCGATCTGGTCCATCGTGCCCGGGATA
>JGI24710J26742_10001320_pt1 | contig 22833 bp, 19 predicted proteins | sample BioPla2DNA2_FD_26742 | JGI IMG/M metagenome (IMG submission 26742) | reverse complement strand
CATGTGGCCGGGCGTATCCACAATGTTAACTTTACATCTGTGCCACTGGAAGGAAGTGACTGCCGCTTGAATGGTAATCCCACGCTGCCGCTCCAAAAACAAGGTGTCCGTCCTCGTTGTCCCTTTTTCGACGCTCCCTGGTTCTGAAATGGCTCCACTGGCATATAGCAGACTCTCCGTCAAGGTCGTCTTTCCAGCGTCTACATGGGCAAGAATCCCGATATTGATAATGTTCATGTCTATCCTCCATACAAGGCCCGAATGGGCGCAAAAATCCCCAGCGGCTAATACTTTTACCGCTGGGGATCATGACTTCGGACACACAGAAACATACACGACTTACATAAGCCGCGGTCCGTCACGATATTTACTAAAAAGGCAAAAGTATTCTTAAAATTGGGTACAAAAACCAAGCCCCTGCAAGGGGCAATCATTTTTGCGCCCATTATCAAATTTTATTTAAGAATACCTTGCCGCATATTTGATAGACTCCTCAAATCAGGATAATAGCAGTATATCATAGTACGCTCTAAAAAACAAGAAATCATTTTACCGATTCCACAAATAAAATCGGAGGGTATTCACTGGAATACCCTCCGGTTTTGGTGATTATCGTGCGTCTATCCGAATTTTTGACTTTGCGGCCCGTTTCCGTTCCTTTTCGGCATGTTCCTGCTGGTAAGCTGCCTCTAATATTCTGTCCACTTGTTCTGGGCCAAAGGCCCTTTTGACCCGCTCATAGTCAGCGGAGACTTGCCGCATGGCCTTGTTTTCCAACTTGACCTCCTGCAATCGATCAGACAGGCGGATGTTGCTCTCCCTCACCCGGCCATAGTCCCCTTGCAGACGCTCAAATTTCCCCCGCAGCTCCACATAGGCCAGATACAGGGAGCGCAGCACCTTGACGATTTGGGCCAGCAGGGGCTTTGCCTTTTTCTCTCGGTAGGCCCGGCCTGTTTCCAGCGTTCCCGGCTCCGGCAAAATCTCCTCCGGATTGGCGGAGAAATCCGCTGCCAACCGCTCCATATTTTTCACCGCCGGGGCAAGTTCTTTGAGCCGCCGTTCCTGGCTCTCCACCTGGTTTTCTTTCTCCGCCTTGACCGTCTCCAGAACGGCGATCTCCTTTGCCCGCTGCTCTTTCTTGTAGTCCAGCACAGACAAGTGCTTGTCGTGGGTGCCTTTGTCCTCCCACTCAATCCCGTGGCGCTCCATGACCAGGGAAAGCTGCTCCTTTTCCGAGCGCACCCACTGGCTCCACTCTGTGTCCCCTCTGGTGCCGCCCTGGAAACCCTGGGCCGCTAACGCCTGTTTCAAAGATACCCTCGTGTCCAGCCCTCGCTTGCTCCCGGTGGTGAATGGTACAAAGTCAATGTGCAGATGGGGCGTAGCCTCGTCCATGTGGAGGTGGGCAGAGAACACCCGGAGTTGGGGGTTGCGCTCTTGAAAGCCCTTCATGTACTCGTCCAAAACCGCTGCCGCAAGCTGTCCCTCCTCGCTGTCGGCGCTCATATCATCTCGATTGCCCACTTGCAGGATGATTTCATGGAACGGCTTTTCCTGCTTGCCGGAGCGGATCTTCTCATAGTAATCCTCTATCCTTCTGTCGGCCCTGGTTTGTTTAGCGTTGTACCGTTCCAGAGCCTCGTCAAAGAGTTCATGGTACACCGCCTTGATATTCTCCTGGCAGTAGGTTATATTCAAGTGGGAGCGTTCCGGGTCAGTGTTCTTGGCGTGGAATTTTCTACTGTTATGGTTCACCGATCCTTGGCCCACCATGGCGCTGATTGTCCTTTTCAAATCAATCCCTCCTCCCTTTTCCGCCGCGCAAGCGGCGAGCCTTTGTTACTTTCTGCGAAAGTAACGCAAAAGCACTTTTGACAGCCTGACGGCCATCAAAAGCGCATTTGCGCCCTACGGGGTGGTGTGGGGGCTTTGCCCCCGGCAACTGCGGTTGCCTCCCCCAGCAGGGCCGCCCTTTGAAAAGGGCACCCTGCACCCCGCCTAAACTTTGTCACTCGCCGTTGGGCAGGGTGGAAAGGCCAGGGGCCTTTCCACCGCCCGGCAAGTGTTTTCCGTGGGCCGAAAGTCAAGGGGTACGGGTTGTATTGACTTGCGGCAATCTCCACCCGCAGGTATGCCCCCCTTGACTTTCGCCCCCGCTCCCCGTGACAGCCGTGACGACCGTGACGATGTTTTACACACCGCCTCCGCACTCCGAAAAGCTGTCACAGCTGTCACGGTCGTCACGCCTGGGGTTCCTCCAACGTGAGCTTGATACTCCGCCCGGCATGGGTTCGGGCGCTTTCATAGTGGATGTGGTACTCATAGGACAGCCGCCACGCCCGGACATTCAGCCGCATAGCCAGGGCATTGGGTTTCATATCCAGCCCCAGGGCGGCGACAAGTTCCGTGGCCGTCCCTCTCCACTCTGGCCGTTCCGCCGTTACCAGGGCGGCAACAGCCTCCAACACCGGGTCAGGCGGCTCCTGCCGCAGCTCCGTTTCCCGCCGCTCCAGCTCCCACACAAGCCGTTCCTCGTCCCGCTTGAGGTAGAGGCGCTGGTCTTGCTGATCCCGCCCAGAAATGTCCAGGGTGGCGGCGTTGTCTGCCCGCCGCTCCTTTTGGAGCAGAAAGGCCCCGTCTGCCGCACCCAATAAGCCGTTGGTGCCGGAGATCATATCAAACTTATCATCGGCCTGCTGCTTGCGGGTGTGATGTACAACCAGGAGGCAAACCCCGCTTATATCGGCAAACCGTTTCAGTTTGGTGATTACCTCATAGTCGTTGGCATAGCTGTACTTCTCTGCCCCGGCCTCCCGGATTTTTTGCAGGGTGTCGATGATAATAAGCCGGGTGTCCGTGTGTTCCCGGACAAAGCCCTTTAGCTGCTCCTCCAGGCCACCGCCGAGCTGCTTAGCTCCGATGGCAAAGAACAGGTTTCCGGTACTCTCTACTCCAAACATCCGGTACAACCGCTCCTGTAAGCGACGGTGGTTGTCCTCCAGGGCCAGATAGAGGACTGTCCCCTGGCGCACCTCATACCCCCACAGGGAAAGGCCCATACTCACATGATAGGCAAGCTGGGCCATGAGAAAGGACTTGCCCACCTTGGGAGCGCCCACAAAGAGATATGTCCCCGCATAGAGCAGACCGTCTACCACAGGAGGTCTGCCGGGGTACACCTGTTCGTAGAGGTCATTCATAGACACGGTAGGCAGATAGGCCGGGTCATTGACCCGGCTTATCTGCCGCAGGATTTCCTCCAAATCTCTTTCCGGGGGCTTGTGTTCTGTCACGCCCTCTGCTATACTTTGGTTAGGTTTTTGTGAGAGCGACTGTCCCCCGTCTGCGCCAACAGGCGGATATGGGGCAGTCGTTTTCTCTTGCAATCTATCCATCTATCAATCCTCCCTCATGCCGTCCATGATGGCGGCGATCAGCCGGATGGTGTCCAGCAACTCCCCATCCACGCCATTCCCGGCCTCGATACGCTCCAGTTCTTCCAGAACGGCGGCCAGCTCGTTCCGCAGGGCCTTATACACCCTGGGGTTGCCCTGTACCACCACATCCCGGCACAGCAGCCGTCGGGTGATGTAGTCCTGTTTGGTAAGGCCGGAGAGCCGCACAGCGGTTTCAATTTCCCTGTCCTCATCCGGGGACACCCGGAAAGCCACAGTTTTGTTTCTCCAGCGGTTGTGTCGGTCAAGATTTTTCACTGACATGATTTAGGCCCCCTTTCGCTCCATGTCCAGTTTGTCCGCCATCTCCGCCTGCCGGGTGGGGAACAGGTGGGCGTAGCGGTAGGTAATATCAATGCTTTCATGTCCCACCCGGTCAGCGATTGCCAGGGCCGTAAAGCCCATGTCAATGAGCAGCGAAATGTGGGAGTGCCTCAGGTCGTGTATTCTGATCCGCTTTACCCCGGCCTCTTTCGCACCCCTGTCCATCTCCCGGTGGAGGTAGGATTTTGTCACCGTGAAAATGCGGTCGGTGGGCTTCACCCCATACAGGCTCTTGATATAGTCTCGCATTTCTTCACAGAGGAAAGCGGGCATTTGAATGACCCGGTTGCTCTTAGGGGTCTTGGGGTCGGTAATCACATCCTTGCCCTTAATCCGCTGGTAGGACTTGGAGATGGTGACGGTCTGTTTCTCAAAGTCGAAGTCGCCAGGAGTGAGGGCCAGCAGCTCCCCCTCCCGGACGCCGCACCAGTAGAGCATTTCAAAGGCGTAATAGGAAAGGGGCTTGTCCATCATGGCCTCGGCGAATTTCAGATACTCCGCCTTTGTCCAGAACAGCATTTCCCGTCCCTTTGGCTTTCCCATATTGCCCGCCTGGGCAGCGGGATTGACCTTTAGATTGTAGTGCCGTACCGCATGGTTGAACACGGCGCTCAACTGATTGTGCAGCGTTTTTAAGTACACCGGAGAGTAGGGCTTGCCGTTCTTGTCCCGGTAACCCAGCATTTCATTCTGCCAGGCGATGACCTCCTTGGAGTGAATGTCGCACATCTTCCGCTTGCCGAAGTACGGCACCAACTTCTTGTAGAGGATATGCTCTTTCGTCCCCCAGGTGTTTTCCTTGATACGGCCTTTCATGTCCGCCACATAGACAGCCACGAAGTTTTCAAAGGTCATTTCCAGGTCGGCGGTCTGTTGTTGCAGGAATGTCCGCTCCCACTCCAGAGCCTCCCGCTTGGTGGGAAAGCCCCGTTTCATTTTCTTTACTTTCTTGCCCGTCCAGTCCTCGTAGTAAAAGGACGCATACCATGTGCCCTTTGCCTTGTCTTTGTATGCCGGCATTGTGGTTCCCTCCTTATTGTCTGTCCCGCAGCCCATAGAATTTTTCCTCGAAGTAGCGCCTGCTTACCCGTCCGGGAATGGTGAGAAAGCCTTTTTTCTTCAGCTCCTCGTTCATCTCCCGCACCAGCTTGTAGGCGTAGGGCTTGGAAATGCCCAGCTCCCTGGCGACCTCCTCTGCTCTCACAAACAGCTCCTTTTCCATGGTCAGCACCTCCTTATTTTAGTTTCGCAAATATGTTAATGTCACCATCTTCATTATACATTAACATAAGTGTTAATGTCAAGAATTTATTTCGCATTTTTGTTAAAGATTATCTTGCATCTTTCGCTTTTTTGCGCTATACTATTGGCAAAGGCGGTGGGATATTATGACAGTCGGAGACAAGATAAAGAAAATCCGCACCTTTCGAGGCATGACACAAAAGGAATTGGGGCTTGCTATCGGCTTTGAGGAAAAGGGAGCGGACAACCGGATCGCCCAGTATGAGACGAATTACCGTGTTCCGAAACGGGAACTGCTGGACAAGATGGCCGAGGCGCTGCGGGTAGACCGCCAGAACTTCTACACCATCGCCCCCGGCTCTGCCGAGGACTTCATGCGGACATTCTTCTGGCTGGACGAGGACAGCCCTGGCGCTATCCGCCTGTTCCAACTTGTCCGCAATCCGGGCAGAGCAGGGGCCGCTGATGATACCGCTGTACGGTACAATGATAGCGATGACTGGCCCGCACACCCTCCCGTGGGTATGTACTTCCAGTATGGCCTTGTGGACGAGTTCATGCGGGAATGGCTTTTTCGTCAGCAGGAGTTACACGCCGGGGAGATCACCAGGGAAGAGTATTTTGAATGGAAACTCAACTGGCCCCATACCTGCGACGATGGCCTGGAAAGCGAATATTATATCCCTTGGCGGAAAAATAAATAAGACAAGCAAAAAAACCGCCCTGCTGAATTTGTCGTTCAGCAGGGCGGTTTTGCTTGTCCTTTTGGGATTTTTCTCTTGAGAATACCGGGCGGACACAAATAGTATCAATCCAGTATCAAGAGCAGTATGGACGGGCAAAAAAGCCTGTATTCATGCGGGTTTTCGCCGTTTCGAGCGTCATTCCCACTCAATTGTAGCTGGTGGCTTACTGGTTATATCATATACAATGCGATTTATATGCCCAACTTCGTTTATGATCCTGTTAGAAACCCTCTCAAGCAGATCATATGGCAGTCTTGCCCAGTCAGCAGTCATAAAATCAGTAGTAGTAACTGCACGTAGCGCAAGAGTATAGTCATAGGTTCTTTCATCTCCCATGACACCTACGCTTCTCATGTTTGTAAGAACAGTGAAGTATTGATTAATATCCCTCATAAGACCTGCTTTAGCAATTTCATCTCTAAATATGAAGTCGGCCTCCCTCAAAATGTCTAAGCGTTCTCTTGTAATTTCACCAATTATACGTATAGCTAAACCTGGACCCGGGAAAGGTTGACGCCAGACCATACTTTCAGGTAAAGCCAATTCGATTCCCGCTTGCCTTACCTCATCTTTGAATAAATCCCTGAGGGGTTCAATAATCTCTTTAAAGTCAACGTGATCAGGCAGACCGCCTACATTGTGATGGCTTTTAATAACAGCGGCATCACCGGCCCCGCTTTCTATAACATCGGGATATATAGTTCCCTGGACAAGAAAATCTACACGTCCTATCTTTTTCGCTTCATCCTCAAAAACCCTGATGAATTCTTCCCCAATAATCTTACGCTTTGTTTCCGGGTCAGTAACACCTTTTAGACGGTCTAAAAATCTCTCCTGAGCATTTACTCTTATCAGGTTCACCTTAAATTGCTTATTAAAGACCTCTTCAACCTGATCTGCTTCGCCCTTCCTTAAAAGTCCATGGTCTACAAAAATGCATACAAGTTGATTTCCTACGGCCTTGTGTATCAGGGCTGCAGCAACAGAGGAATCCACCCCGCCTGACAATGCACAGAGAACTTTCTTATCCCCTACTTTTTTCTTTATCTCATTAATGGACTCCTTCACAAATGAACTCATCCTCCATTCGCCTTTAAGCCCACAAATTTTATATAAGAAATTTTTTAATATCTCATTGCCTTTTGGAGTATGTGCAACTTCCGGGTGGAATTGAACTGCATAGAATTTTCTTTTGTCATCTGCCATAGCAGCTATAGGACAATTTTGGGAGCTTGATATACCGGTAAATCCGTCCGGAAGCCTGGTTACCTGAAAAGTATGACTCATCCAGCATTCGGTTTGTTTTTCTATGCCAGAAAAAATAGTATTATTGCTGTCAATACTTATGTCAACCTTTCCATATTCTCTAAGACTTGCCTTTGAAACTTTACCCCCCAACATTACACTCATAAGCTGCATACCATAGCATATTCCCAATATCGGAATACCCAGCTCAAATACTTCTTTTGCACATTTAGGGGCGTTTTCATCAAGAATTGATGCAGGACCTCCTGTAAAAATAATGCCTTTAGGTGACTTTTCTTTTATTCTTTCTATAGAAGTGTTATATGGTAATACCTCGCAATAGACATTGGCTTCTCTTATTCTTCTGGCTATTAAACGGTTATATTGGCCGCCAAAATCTAAAATAAGAATTAAATCTCTTTTCAAATTTCACTCCACCCTTCAAGTTTTAATATGTATTTCTTATTCTAAAAATTATTTAGATTCTTCAATACTCCGCTCCATTTAGAATGACACAACACACGTACTTCTAGACAAGCCTTGAATGGGTGTTGTACCGCCTTAAGATACTGAGGATATCTTAATCAATTATTATTAAAAGCCGGAATCAGAAACTACTGAATCCGGCTCTTTCTGGTGGGCGATAAGGAACTCGAATCCCTGACTTTCACTACGTCAAAGTGACACTCTACCAACTGAGTTAATCGCCCATAACTTATGCATAACAGCATTTTAGTGTGAAATTATTATAGCATCATCAGCCTAATTTGTAAATATCAAAATAAGCAACAAGACTATTTCCCTATATTAGCACTATTTCATGGCGAGTATATCCTTCCTGTTTTGGGGCATCTAAACATACTCGCCTTTTTATTATTCAACCAAAATGCTGACTACTCCCCCAGTGGTCTTGTACAGTCAGGATTTCTTTGGCAGACTGTTGTTGTGCAGCAAGGTTTATTAATAGGTTGCTTCCAGATATATATCTCCTAAATCCACATCATCATACCAATCAACCGGGATTTCTATAGCATTGTCTTCAACTATTGGTAAATATCCGTCAGCAAAAACCAGAACAGAGTAGGAAGCACCAACAGGAATGTAATCACATACAAAGATACCATTCCGATCAGACTCACCATAGGAAAGTATCATCCACTCTTGTGGGTTATTGGCGAACTCTTCAATGGTAACGCCTTCCTGCAATAAAACAAATGCAGCTCCTCTAATAGGTTTTATCGTATATGAATCGACGATTCTTCCCGAGATAGCTATTACTGTTTCATAGACAGGCGGTTCCACACCGGGTCCTGGAGTCTGTGGAACAGGAAGATTCGGATCATCTCCTTGAGCTATTGCATCCTCTAAAACCGGCAAAGCCTGATTTATAGGTTTTAGATAAAACATAATGTCATTATCAGCTCCAACTATCTTGGCAGTAGGAACACCAATCATTTCGCCTTTATTGTTAATAGCCGTTCCGCCACTATTTCCATGGTTAACCACAGCATCTGTTTTTATCCAGTCAATTTCTGAGTCCCCATCTTCATCAATAAACCCTGAGACATGACCTGCGGTAAATGTTATGGTCTCTCCGCCAACACCCGGATATCCAAGTATATTTATTATATCTCCCAACTCTACAATGTCCGAATCAGAAATCGTTACCGGGGACAGATTCAGATCTCTGGCCGATACTGAATTCCAGTTTAAATCCGTAACTATTTTTACAACTGCCAAATCCAGATACTCTACACCGCTTCTGTATTGCGCAAGATACTGAGGCTGAATATTTGTCTTTACATCATCTGTAATTGCAATAGCAACATATCCTTCCGAATTGTACAGACTGCCATTTTCGCCAACACAATGAAAGTTTGTCAGTATATAACCGTCTTTGTTGACAATAGTTCCTGATCCCATTGCTATAACATTAAAATTATCATCCAGAGTATATAACTTAATGGTTGATTTTGAAATCTTCTGCAGATTAAATCCTTTATTTCCCGCCTGAGGATCAGCAGGTGTTCCCTGCGGATCCTGCGCTGACTTTTCACCTGATACCTTAACATTTTGTTTTACACTCTTTGAAGAACGGTTACCAGCTTTATCGTATGCCACTACATAGTACTCATATTCTTCTCCACTTTCTACATCTTTGTCCACATACTCTGTATCATTTTGTTTAACCAAAACACTACTGTTTCTGTAAAGCCTGTATTCGTCAACTCCCACGTCATCATAACTCTCGCTCCATGCAAGCTCAACAGAGTCCTCATTAACGCTTAATATAGTTAAAAGAGGTGTAGTGGGTGGTGTTTCATCTTCCTTTTCCAAAGAACATGATGTTAGCAATGTGGCCATCAAAATTATGACGGCTGTTACAATTATTTGATGTTTGCGTAGTTTCTTTTTAAACACTAAAATCACTCCAATCTTATATTCTAAAAAGCCGTCAGTTTATGTTAAATGTATAGTATAAATTAACTAACTTATTATCATTCATAATAAAATTTTCGTAGCTGGTTGATAATGTAATAATATATAAATCATTACCTGCGATGCTCAGTACATCCCTGCCGTAGCCGATATCAGGTCTGTTTATTTCTCCTATAGCTGATTGTCTGTTGGAAATATAAACATAGTTTATTATGTAGGTCTCCTTACCTTTAGTACCAAGAAAATAACCGTCCTCAGCCTGATAGAACCTGTTGTTTCTTCCTGACTTTATTGACCATGCAGCTGCTGCATTTTGCAGTTTTTCTTCCTCGTCTTTTGTCTCAACATTCATCATACTGTCCAGCGGAACTTTTTTTACGCTAATAAAGTTAGTGCCGCCATCTTTATCTATATCTGCTGCCTTAAAAAGCTCAGCCTCGCCCTTGGATTCAATCCAGTTTGACGGGTATTTGACCTCAATTACATTGTCAACAGTATAAACTTTATTTTTCAAAGCCGCATTACTTATAAGAATTCCGGCGCCAAGGGTAATTACAAGAATAATCCACACCGGAATCATTCCGATTAGAGCTTTATTAGGCTCCAAAGGCACTCTGGCGATGCCTTCATCCTCTTTCTCATGCTTCGATGAAAGAAATACCAGAACTACAAATACTATACACGCTACCACTGCCGCTGGTATAAGACCTAAAATATAGTTTATTCTAAAGCCTTGCCTTACAACAGCATTCAGCAGAAATTGGGTTATGGCATTTAGAGCCGAAGCAATAATAACCGCCAATGGTAATCTTAAGAGATTAAACTTACTATACTTTGAAACGCCAAGGATATAACAGCTTAGGCCTGTAATACTGGCATGAGCAAAGGTCTCTATTACCACTAAAGCGGTAACATTAGTCAGCATAGCACCACCTGAAGTAATGATGTTGCTGATACTGGTCATGGCAGCAAACCCCAGCCCCAGTGCGGAGCCGTAAATTATTCCATCAATTACTTCATCAAATTCTTTACTGGGATAAATACTGTATCTCACCGAGATTAATTTGAGTGACTCCTGAATTATTGCTATTAATATAATATTAACAATTAATCTGCTGCCAATAGTTGTTATGCCATTGTTACTGCCTGAAAAAACCAAAGCTATAATGGGTGAATAAATTGCCTTTTGAACCAAGGCTCCCAGTAGCATAATTTTTAATACACAGCTCTTTGGCTCAGGATTGAGTCTGTCCTGACGATAAAAAATTGAAAGCCATAGCAATGGCGGAATAAGTGCAATTATCACTGAAATAATTGTTAGCAATGTTTTATTAAAATTCGAAGTGATGGTATTTTCAATAAGATTGGCGACAAAAACAATTAATAATAAGCCAGCCATAGAGATGAAAGTAGAAAGCCATAATCCAAGTTTTGTTTTGGAGCTCTTAATACCCATATTATTACCTCCGTATATCCGTTTAACTATTCATTAAACAGGCCTATTAGAATCAGTTTAACATATACTGGATATGGTGTCTATTAATAAAAATAAAACAGGATACCGTTTTCTGTTTATTTCAGGCGTTTTAATAATAATCAGAATGGAGGCAATACATCCATTGATAGTAAGGTAATATCATCAGCAAGTTTCTCATTGCCTACGAATTCCTTTACATTATTGATAATTGCCTCAGTCAGATGATTAATTCCCCATCTGTTATACTTCTTAATTGCATTTTTCAATCGTTTAATCGAATATTCCTCTTTGGATGAGTTGCGGGCTTCAACTAAACCATCGGTATATAAAAGCAGCTTATCCCCCGGAAAGAGGAGAACCTGGCGATTTGCAAATTTGGGTCTTATGAAATCTCCGAGCTTACATATTGCAAACCCATCGCTGTCTAACTCTTGAACAGACCCATCAGGCCTTATTCTCAAAGGTGATGTGTTAAGCCCTCCGGAAGCATATGAAAGTATTCCTGTTTGGGTATTGAATACCCCATAAAGCATGACAATGTACATATCATCATTAAAATTAGCTGAATTAAATGATTCATAAAGATGGGTCAGCACCATTGAAGGAATACTAATTCCCTCACCCGCTGCTTCTTCCATAAGTGATTGTATCTTCTGAAATGTAAAAATTGACAGCATTGCCGCAGAAACTCCATGTCCTGAAACATCTCCTATACAGATTCCGAAACGGCTTTCGTCAATTTTAAAAACATTATAAAAATCACCGCTTAATTTTTCTGCCGGCACATATCCGGCTGAAAAAGAAACATACTCATTTTCAGGTAATTCTGACGGAAGCATGGATAACTGAATCCCCCGTGCTATCTCCTGATCTGCCATTAGCTTTTCATACATACCTCTCAATTCAGTAGTACGGTTATCAACCAATTTATCCATTTCCTTAAGGTATTCATCGAGATCTTCCATAGCTTTTGACAATTGCGTATATGGCTTTTTTATGCTTTCTATATAGAAAGCATAAAAAAGTATCCCATATGAAACAACCAGATAAAATTGGCTTAGAGCACTATTTATATCAAAAATCTCCTTCATACCCATAAATGCAATCTCACTGTAAAACATCAGAATAAAGCCGCAGCACAGTAGTCTCAAAACAAATTCATTTGTTTTTATATATTCTCTCAAAGTATAGTAAAGTACATAAATATACAGAAGAGCGGCAACGGCCAATAATAATATGCTTAAGCCGGTCAATCCATAATCGTTTATTAAATACTCCTGCTTTATAAACGGACTGCTTATTATGCTATAAATAACCAAAACTATTACTATTGTTGATAACCACAAATATCTTCTTCTTAAATTATATTTATTATTGAATTTGGTTGTAAAAATAAGACAGAAACAAATGCCATTAATGATTCGTATAGCTAAACAGAGTAAAAATGTATTTCTAGGGCTGCTTATTCCATATCCGGCGCCTAAATGTGAAGGAATGTCCAGTATTTGAATCCAATATAATATGCCGCCAATCAAAAAAGTAAATCCTATGATAAGTAAGCGATTATCTTCGGTTTGGGGATATGTAAAAAAGGAAATTAAAAAAATTGAAAAAGAAACGATTAATAAGTAAACATCAAGAATTCTATGCCAGATACTGTTTTCAACCAGGAATTGTGAGATAAATAAGTTGCTGTCGACTAATTCAACCGTTAAAAACAATAGTAAACCAACAATCAGAACAATGAATATCGGAAATAAATGGCCTTTCACATCAAATACTGATGTTTTTGATTTGGCGGAAATCATTCCCTATCCTCCGGAAGATTTATCTTGCGGTATATCAACATAAAATCTTAAGTACATACTTTTTGTCACATGATTTTCTATGCTAATTCTATCACATTTTGCAGAATGAGCACAACCATTTATTAACACAGCAATATTTACTTAGTTTTAATTAATACATAAGAAGACCCATTTATAAATTTATCGGTAAACTCCAGACTATAATTCTCAATAGGATATTTATTATTTAATGCTTCTTCAGCCAAAGCACCATACTTTACAATTGAATCCCAGCCTTTAACACTGGTGTTGATATTAGAGCTTATAACCTCTGCAATTTTAGAAAGTTTACTCAGGTTTCTCAGTGTTACATGCTGTGAAATAAAAGCTTTAATGAATCTGTTCTGATTCTCTTTTCTGAATATATCCCCGTAATTTACAAAATTACCATTTTCATCAAAGCCCTGTCTGAATCTTACATACCCTTCTGCGTCCTTACCATTAAGGGTCTGGGTTCCTTTTTCTATATATATTTCTAAATCCTGATATGGATCGTTATATTCCATATGAACAGGCACATAAACCGTTACACCACCAAAATAGTCAACTATATTCCTGAATCCTTTTACCTTGACATACGCATAATCGTCAATATGAATATCAAATACCTCTTCGATAAGATCTGCAATGAAATCAACATACGGCTTATTAAATCGGCCGATATCCTTTTGGTATTCTATAGCCTGGCCGATTGAAGGAGCCGCATTTATCCGATTCATCCCCTTCTCCTTCAGATACGAGGGCTGGGCTTTTCTCAGAGAATCTATGACATAATCGCTGTAATCTATATAAATATCCCGCGGCAGGCTGATAATTTTAACCTTTTTTGAAATCTTATCGATATTAAGTATCGAAATAGTATCAAAATTAAAACCCGTTGGCTCCGTTCCTAATAACAAAACACTTGTACTTTCAGGGTGTACAATACTCTCAAAATATTTCTGGTTATTAGTAAGATAAAAACCTTCTTCCTCCTCTAAATCATCATTAGGAACAACAATCGGCTGCTGTTGAGGATTAGGAGTAGGGGTGATTATAACCGGTTCTTCAGGCGGCTCCTCAACAGAACCTGTTGAAAGGTTCTGGAATACCATTATACTAAAAAACACAACAAAAATGGTCGAAAAAAAAGCCATAGTTATCCTTGCTTTTGGAGACCTAAGAATAAAATCACCCCCTAAAATCAACAGCTATTTCTAGGATATCACTTTTTAAACTCAAATAATACATTCTATGTTGTCAACTTCTTCATGATTTATCGATTTATCAGCGTTTCCAGCCTCTCTATAATCTTTTCATACATATCGGTATATTTCTTTAATTTATCCTTTTCGCCTTCTACAACTGCTGCTGGTGCTTTAGAAACAAACTCCCGGTTAGAAAGTTTTTTGTTTACTCTGTCCAACTCCATTTCAAGATGGACCTTTTCTTTTTGGAGTCTGTCAATTTCCTTCTTTAAATCTATAAGTTCTTCCAGAGGCATAAATATTTCGGCACCTTCCACAACAACAGCCACGGCATCCTGCGGGATTCCGGCTTTATCACCCTGGGTAATAATATCGGATAATCCGGCCAGCCGGTTAAAGGTAGATATCTCTTCCTCAATCAACTCACTGATATCCTGATCATTAATAACAAAAAACGCTTTAGCTTTCTTGCTCACAGGTACATTCATTTCAGCTCTTAAATTACGTATTCCTCTTATGGCATCCATTATGAAAGACATAAGTTTTTCTTCTTTCGGATATAAAGTACCGTCGGAGTATTCCGGCCAGAAGGATATCATAATGCTCTCATCTTCTGTAATAAGATGACTGTAAATTTCTTCTGTGATAAAAGGCATAAAAGGATGCAAAAGCTTCATAGCTTTTTTCAATACCTCATTCAGCACAAACATGGCTTCTAAGCGATCTTCCGCCTCACGGTCATATAATCTTGGCTTAACAAGTTCTATATACCAGTCGCAGAATTCTTCCCAAATAAACTCATAAATCTTTTGAAGCCCTATACCCAGCTCAAACTTCTCAAGATTTTCTGTAACTTCCCGAGCAATAGTGTTGATGCGGCTCAATATCCATTTGTCGCCGACAGTATATTTGCTTTCATCCACCTTGCTAAAATCGACGTCATCATCAAAATTCATCATAACAAAGCGGAATGCATTCCAAATCTTGTTTGCAAAGTTTCTGCTGGCCTCCAGCTTTTCATCGGAAAAGCGCATATCATTTCCAGGAGAAGTTCCTATTGTAAGCGCATAGCGAAGAGCATCTGTACCATACTTTTCAATTACTTCAAGCGGATCGATACCATTGCCTAAGGATTTTGACATTTTTCTTCCCTGGGAATCTCTGACAAGACCGTGAATCAGAACATACTTAAACGGCTCTTTTCCCATTTGTTCAATCCCCGAAAAAATCATACGGGCAACCCAGAAGAAGATAATATCATAACCGGTAACCAGAACACTGGTAGGATAAAAGTAATTTAAGTCCGGTGTTTCTTCCGGCCAGCCAAGGGTTGAAAACGGCCATAGGGCTGAGGAAAACCAGGTGTCAAGAACATCTTCATCCTGTCTGATATTTGTTGACTTACACTTGGTACATTCCTTCGGAGCAGTTCTGGCTACAATCAGCTCTCCACAATCATCACAATAATACGCTGGTATCCTGTGGCCCCACCAAAGCTGACGGGATATGCACCAATCCTGTATGTTTTCCATCCAGTTGAAATAAATCTTGGAGAATCTCTCAGGCACAAACTTAATAGTACCGTTTCTTACAGCCTCAATTGCAGGTTCAGCCAAAGGCTTCATCTTTACAAACCACTGCCATGATACTCTGGGTTCAATAACTGTTGAACAGCGATAGCATTCTCCCACATTGTGTTTATGAGGTTTAGCCTGAACAAGCAGGTTCAATACCTTTAGATCTTCTACCACCTGCTTGCGGGCTTCATAACGATCCATTCCTGCGTACTTTCCACCATTGTTATTAATGGTAGCATCTTCATTCAGAATATTGACTATTTCAAGATTGTGTCTTAAACCCACCTCAAAGTCATTAGGATCATGGGCAGGAGTTATTTTAACCACACCGGTTCCAAAATCCCGTTCAACATAACTATCAGCAATAATAGGGATTTCACGGTCCATAAGCGGAAGCATAACAGTTTTCCCTACAAGGTGCATATATCTTTCATCCTCGGGATGAACTGCTACAGCAGTATCTCCCAGCATTGTCTCAGGCCGTGTTGTAGCAATTTCTAAAAATTCGTCAGTACCTGTAACAGGGTATTTTATATGCCAGAAATAACCATCACGTTCCTCATATTCCACTTCAGCATCGGATATTGAGGTACCGCAAACAGGACACCAGTTGATTATTCTTTCACCCCGATAGATAAGGCCTTTTTCATAAAGTCGTACAAATACTTCCTTAACAGCTTCCGACAGACCTTCATCCATGGTAAAGCGTTCTCTTTTCCAGTCACATGAGCTGCCTAATTTTTTTAGCTGCTCAACAATTCTTCCTCCGTATTGCTCCTTCCATTCCCAAGCTCTTTCCAAAAAGGCTTCTCTGCCGATATCCTCTTTTCTTATACCTTCTTTAGCCATGGTCTCAACGATTCTGGCCTCTGTTGCTATACTGGCATGGTCGGTTCCGGGAAGCCAGAGGGCACAGTACCCTTGCATACGTTTCATACGAATTAAAATATCCTGCATTGTGTTATCCAGCGCATGACCCATATGGAGCTGCCCGGTAATATTCGGTGGCGGAATTACAATGGTAAAGGGTTCTTTTTCAGGATCAATCACAGCATGAAAATAATCTTTTTCCATCCATTTGCTATATAATGCATCCTCAACCTTCTGAGGGTTATAGGTTTTTTCTATTTCTTTATTACTCATGATATGCTTCCTTTCTGTATGTCCTAAAATAATCACTTCAATTAGTCTCTTATTAATTGCTCAATATTATCTGAAAGTATAAAATATTAAGAATACGCCGGGCAACATAATAAGAACTCCAGCAACCTTTACCCTTGCTATGGCCTTAGTCAGTTTATACTGCTCAAATTCTTCACCCGTCAGTTCTGCGGCTTCTTTTGCATCTATCTTTTCTGCAAGGTTCATCCATTTTACAATCAGCTTAGCTCCATAATTAATTATGGCACCAACCAGTATTAAAACAAAAGCAATAATTTTAAGTGTCATATGAATAAAATCTCCTCTAATTAAAAAACTTTCATCCAAAAAAATTGGACGAAAGCTGACTTCCGCGGTACCACCAAAATTCCCTATCGGGCTCTTAATAAGACGATAACGGCTCTTAACCGGAATAGCCTACTCATATTTCAGCTATTCAGCTCAGGAGCGACTTCGACAGTAATCTTCCACGGAAATGCTTACAGCCTTATGACATTTCCTCTCTGTTTGGGTTTTCTGCCTACTCCTCTCCGTCATTGCAAAGATATATATTTATGATATTAAAATATGGCTGTCAAATTGTCAAGATAGTATAACCAAAATCATAAAAAGCCGGCCTGCTGCAATCCAGCAAGCCGGCTTCAAAATATCTGAATCATTTGAAGAAAATATCCATATTGCTTCTGTTGATTTCATATGTCCCGGTATCTTCATAGTCAGGAATGGTTTTACCACCGCAGGATTCATGAAGCCTTCTGACTGCAAGTTCTCCCCAAAGTCTTGGCCGTTGCGCTAATACATAAAGATATCCATCCTCCATAGGTTTCTTTGAATCTTCAGTTTTATCAAAAACAACACAGAGCGGGGTTATTCTTAAGTCTTCTTTAATCCTGCGCGCAAAGAAACTTCCCATTGCATCCATGCAAACAAAGCAGTTAAAATCGGGATATTTTTGCATTGTCTTCTTAAGACTCTGCCAACGCTCTTCTACGTTTGGCTGTTCTGTTGCCTCAAAAGATAACACTTCTATATCAGGATAGTTTGAAACAACTTCCATAAACCCTTCCATACGATCCTGCATATTCTTGTTTTTATTAGATAAGGTTCCGATAATCTTACCCTTTTTGTTAAGTCTCTTTACTACTATTTCTCCCAGCATTTTCCCTGCATTGTAATTGTCGGTACCGATAAAGCCATTTCTTTTAATCCCTGAAATATCAGTATCAAAGCAAACAATTTTTATATCCTTTTCGATTGCTTTTTCCAATGCATCTCTGACTTCAGGACTGTCTATTGGCCCTATACCTATGCCACAGACACCCTCTTCTATTGCTTCCTCAATTAGTCTAGCCTGCTCGAATGAATCACCGGTTTTTGAAACGCGCCACAAAACATCAACACCAAGTTTGGCTGCTGCATCTATGGCACCCTCCCTGGTATCCTGGAAGAATGGAATGTCGATTGTAGGAATAACAGCATAAGATGATTTCTTAACTGCGGTTTTATTAAAGGTAAATTTATTAATTGCATTCTCCAGATTAGCAATAACAGAATCAAAACTTTCAGAAAGCTGAACAAGAATCTCCGAAGAATTCATTTGAGAGTACATCAAAGAGGTAATTTCCTGAGTAGATGCAGCTGTTTCCTGAGCTACCGCGGCGATATTTGTAATAGATTCTGAAAGTGTATCTTTAAACTCATTGAGAATATTTATTCCCTTTTTAACCTCGATAAGCTGAGCGAAAAGCTCATCAACAGCATTGGATATTGAAAGAAACGTTTCATTAGTCTCATTAACCGACTGAGTTTGTGCTTCTATTGTTTTCGTTGTCAATGCAATGGTTTCAGTTGTTATATCTATCTGATTCTGCACACCCTGAATGATTTTGTCTATTTCAGTACTGGATAAATAACTTTGTTGTGCCAATTTTTTAATTTCATCTGCTACAACACCGAAGCCTTTACCCATCTCACCGGCTCTTGCTGCTTCGATGGATGCATTAAGAGACAAAAGATTGGTTTGACTTGAAATCCCTGATATTACCGCTGTTATCTGGGTGATATTATTGGTCATTTCATTCAGCTCTTTGATTTTATGGTTAATTTCGTCCATATTCTTTTCTGTCAACTTGCTTTTTTCAAGCAGATCATTTATATTTGACATTCCAAATTCGGCCATTTCCTTGGTGACATCGGCCTTTTGGGTCATAAGCTCAGCTGATTTAACCACCTCTTCAAACTTATTGACCATTTCGGCTGTCATTCTTGAACCTTGTTCAGCATCCTCAGCCTGTTCTCCTGCGCCTTTGGAAACAGATTCAGCTGCTTCAGCTATTTGATTGGACACATCAGAGGCTTCTTTTGATGTAGACTTAACTGTAAAGGCCAGGTGCTTCACTTCCTCGGTTGAACGATCCACATCAGAAAGAACCTGGTTAAAATGCTGAATAAGTGCATTGCTTTCTTTTTCAAGTATAGTATTGCCTTTAATCTCGGTTTGAAGATTGCCTTCCCTTGCTTTTCTGAGTGTTTCAATCAAAGCCCAGTTTTCTGTTAATTTTTTTGTAGAGAATAAAAATTGTAATACTATTCCCACAATGGCAAGAAAACAGCCAATTAAAATGAACAATTGAATATTAGCAGAATGGGTAAAAAACATTATGGCTACAATTATAAAAGGAAGAACCGATGTTAATAGGTGTGTCAAAATAATTGGAATACGTATTGATCTTCTCTTATTCATAGTATAACTCCTTTTATTAGGCAATTTGGTATTGAACTTAATATAAAAATTCGTACATTATAATGCCATATGTTTTACTGATGAACGTCAATTTTCGACAAAAAATCAAGTTACTATAATAATACCATTAAATATGTGTTATAAACAAATGCAATTGTAGAATTTATATAAATAATGTCAGATTTTATTTGTTAATCCTTTACTTATTTGTATAGTGTACTATTCTTTTGCGTTGTGGTAGAATTGTTCTTGAGTTAAGGATAAACCTGACTTAATTAAATAAAGGGAGGTGAAGACATGTTAATTAGCGATTATGTGAATATTCCTATTCCTAAGCAGAAGCGGATTGCTCTTATTGCTCATGACCATAAGAAGCAGGATCTGATAAATTGGATTAAAGACAATATCAATGTTTTGCGCAAGCATTTTCTTTGCGGAACCGGCACAACAGCCAGGCTCATAGCAGAGGAAGTTGAACTGCCCGTCCGTGCATACAACAGCGGACCCTTAGGTGGAGATCTCCAAATAGGTTCACGTATTGTTGAAGGAGCCATCGACATGGTAATCTTTTTCTGGGATCCACTTGAAGCTCAGCCGCATGACCCGGATGTTAAAGCTTTGCTGAGAATTGCGGCAGTATACGATATTCCAATAGCTAACAATCGTGCCACTGCCGACTTCATACTAGCCTCTTCACTTATGGATGGCGAGTATAACCGCAGAATTATCAACTACAACAAGAAAATTCAAGACAGACTCACAAGACTTCAAGAAAAATAAATGGCTGACAGGGTGGCACTTTCCTTGTCAGCCATTATTATTCCTTACAAATCTGTATCACTTATTTTACTGTTAATTGTGCTCCGATTTTATATATTCTACATATCTGAACCGCACCCCAGCGCGGCTTTCTTGCCATTCACCTGTAACTGTCTTCTTCCAGTCACTATTATTATCTAAATTGACCAGATAGGTATCAGCCTCATACTCTTCATCAATTTGAGTTATGAGAGCTAATCCGCAATAGGGCAAAAGCTGCTTGTAAATCGTTTCACCGCCGCAAACATAAATATTTTTATCAAGTTCTTTAATGGTATTAATTAGCTCCTTAATGCTGTGTACTATCACAGCATCTTCACAAGCGTAATCTTTATCTTTTGTGAGGACAATGTTGATACGGTCAGGCAATGGTTTTTTATCCTTGAATGATTCCAGGGTTTTCCTTCCCACCACAATGGCATTTCCCCTCGTAAGCTCTGAAAAGCGCTTTAAATCTTCAGGTATTCTTTTCAAAAGTTTATTATCCTTGCCCAGACCCCAATTTCTGTCGGCTGACGCAATAAGAATAAGATTATTTCGCATTGTTGTTTACCTCATAACCTTTCTTAAACAGCAACGGGAATATTTTTGATTTGCGGCCCCGGTTCATAATCTTCAAGCACAAAATCTTCCACTTTAAAATCGTAAAAATCTTTTACATCCTTATTTATCAATAGTTTGGGAGCTTTCTTTGGTTCTCTGCTTATAAGCTCTCTTACCAAAGGCTCATGCCGATCATAGATATGAGCATCGGCAATAACATGAACCAGCTCGCCCGCTTCAAAACCGGTTACCTGAGCAAGCATATGCAATAATATTGAATACTGGACCACGTTCCAGTTATTTGCAACCAAAACATCTTGTGATCTTTGATTAAGAATTCCATTAAGCCTGTTTCCCGTCACGCTAAAGGTCATGCTGTAAGCACACGGATACAGATTCATTGCGTGTAAATCAGCATGGTTATATATATTTGTTATGATTCTGCGGCTATATGGATTATTTTTAAGATCGAATATGACCCTGTCCACCTGATCAAATTCGCCTTCTTTATACTTGTGCTTTATTCCCAGCTGATAACCGTATGCCTTGCCAATTGAACCGTTTTCATCAGCCCAGGAATCCCAGATGCGGCTTTTTAAGTCCTTTATATTGTTTGATTTTTTTTGCCAAATCCATAATATTTCGTCAATAGCAGCTTTGAGATTAGTTGGTCTTAATGTCAATATAGGAAATTCCTCAGATAAATCATATCTGTTCACAACACAAAACCTTTTTTTGGTATAAGCCGGAGTTCCGTCAGCCCATCTTGGTCTTACATTTGTTCCTTTATCAGAAAAGCCATTATCAAGAATATCTTTGCACATATTAGTAAAAATAACATCAGCCCGGCTCATATCAGAGAACCTCCTCTTATATAATAAATAACCATGCGACTACAGATCATCACTAAAAATAATATACCCTACATGATTTTTAATTACAACCCAAGAGGGGATGAGAGCCAACAAGTTTTCCAATAATATGGTATATTAAGATTGATGTCGTTGAAAAATATAACAGCATTAGGAGTTGCAAAGAATGAAATTAAATTCTAAAACCACCATTTTGGGGCTTATGTCCTCTTACGAAGAATCTAAACTTGTAGTTTTTGGGGCTCCCTTTGACGGGACTGTTTCTTTCAGGCCAGGGTCTCGTTTCGGCCCTTCCGCAATGCGTACTGGATCATTAGGTATCGAAACCTTCAGCCCATATCAAAATGCCGATCTTCTGGATATCAAAGGCTGTGATGCCGGCGATCTTCCGCTCCCTTCCGGGGACACAAAAGCTGCATTAGACATGATTAATAGCTTTGTTTACAATATAATTCAAGATGAAAAGACTCCCATTATGCTTGGCGGGGAACATCTTATCACATTACCGGCGATAGAAGCCATGATAAAACAGTATCCGGATCTTTGTATACTGCATCTGGATGCCCACACTGATACTCGTGACACATATATGGGAGTTTCACTGTCCCATGCAACCGTAATGCGGAGGGTGTGGGAAAAAACAGGCGATAAAAGAATCTGGCAATTTGGTATACGATCCGGAGAAAAAGCAGAATTTGAGTGGGCAGAAAAGCACAATTATCTGACCAGTTTCGATTTATACGGAATTGAAAACGCTCTTGATATTATAGGCGAGAGACCTATTTACCTCACTATAGACCTGGATGTGCTTGATCCCTCTGTTTTCCCGGGAACAGGGAGTCCTGAGCATGGCGGTATCAGCTTTATGGATCTGCTGAACTTCATATTGAAGCTCAGACGAAATACAATTGTTGGTAGTGATTTAATTGGGCTGGTTCCTCATTATGATGTCAGCGGTATTTCAGCTGCGGCAGCCTGCAAGCTGTTAAGGGAATTGGCTCTTTTACTTGCCATATAAACAGTTCTCCAAGTACGTGAAATAAGAATAATGCGAACAAACATCTCACTTCTCACATCCCATCTCTCACATCACGTTATTGTCATCCTGAGCGCAGCGGAGCGGAGTCGAAGGATCTTTTTACGTTAAACAGTG
>JGI24710J26742_10001318_pt1 | contig 22859 bp, 19 predicted proteins | sample BioPla2DNA2_FD_26742 | JGI IMG/M metagenome (IMG submission 26742) | reverse complement strand
TTNTAATTNGNANNNCGTAATTCGTAATTCGTAATTGAATTCCGCCTTCCGCCTTTTAATTCTACCTTCTACCTTCTTCCTTATTTAATTACTATCCTAAAATCATCCACATATATTTTCTCCCGGGAAGGGTTGTAGATGTAAATTTTCATTAAATCGGCTTGTTTAATGCTATCCGGGATGGTGAAGGTTTTGCTGTATTTTACCCATTGATTAACCTCCTTGATATCATCTTTTACATCAAATCCAACCCTATAGAAGTTGAAACTACTTCCGTGTGCCTCAATAATCAGTTTTGCGTCATGGTTTAAAGATTTTTGATTGAGCATAAGCTCAATGGCAATATTTTGTTTCAAGCTGTCAGGTATAACCTTTAGAGGATACTCCCAGGTAATGCTGAAATCATTGCCTGTACCAGTTCGTGATGACTTGTTGCCGGAATAAGCTAATTCAGAGGTTATGGTGTGCATTTGTTCCCAAACTTCACAACTGTTATCGCAACTGTTAAAGAAATTCGTATGGTATGTAGTGCCTAAATTCACTTCTACGTAAAACTCTTTGTACCAGGTTTTTAATGCTTCGGCAACGTTTTTTGCAACTATTTTTCTTCCTTTTTCAGCATAATGTTCTGTAGTCCAATCCTGGTCAATAAACTGTTCATCTTCAACGACATTTAAGTTGTTAACTACTATTACACCTCTATTTTGAAAGTAGTTTTCCAGGATCTTAGCATTCTCATTGATCATGTAAACTAATTCATCACCGATCAGCTCTTGTGCTTTTTCAGTGTTCTCTGCCAATAGATTAAAAACAAGGTTCCAGCCTCTTTTATGTGCTAATTTTATAATATCATTAAAATCTTTGATTCTGGGATTATTTGTAGTGTCTAACTGAAAACCATAAGTTTTAATGTAGTGACAAGCCAATTCAGTTTGTTTGTAATCAATATTTCCAACACTATCTTTTATGCCGTAATTGGCCATCCAATAATCCCACTCAATTACGTTTTGAAACGGGAATTCAAATGGTAAATTGAATTGATCTCTTTTCCATTTCTTCTTAAATTGTTCCTCCCGCTCACTTTCTGATTTGATGTCATATGCTTTGAAGGATAATAAAAAACGATTGAATAGTGGTGGGTATGGTTTGATCAGAACTAAACTTTTTTGTAACGGTGTTTCAAGGTCAGAATAGATCCAATTTGCATTAAAAGAACGTAAGTTGAGAGTAACAATTACAGTCTTAACCTGGTTTTCAAGAGGGATGTTCTCTAACAAGACTTTATAAATACCCGCATGGGCTGCAGGTTTTGTGATGTCGTAAGTGTTTAATTCCGGGAAGTAATCTCCCACAAAGGCAGAAATATATCTTTTATCAAGATCATCTCTACGAAAAGAGTTGTTAGATGATTCCCCTACGTATATGATGTCTGCATCATTGGGGATATCTCTAACCAAATTGATGATATCAGAATGTTGTTGAATATCATCCTCATAGAACCATTTACTGTAAACAGCATTGATGATCACCAGCACTATAAATAGAAGAATTACTTTGAATGCTATTTTTTTGTACATACCTTACTGTTTAGAATTGGAAATAAATAAATGGAAAATTTTCTACTCCCGCATGGACAATGATGCTAAAGATAAAAATAGCGTATATAATCCATCTGCCAATAAGAGGAATGTTTGCCATCCATGAATCAAAGCGTTTATTGTACAGCAAGATGTCCGTAATGATAAAAAAGATCAACCAAAACCAAACATAACCCGGAATGATTAGTGCTTCAGTTATTTGTCCTGATCCTGAAAATAATAAAGTGAAAATGTTCATTGCTTCGCCAAAGGACTGACTTCTAAAGAATACCCATATTAAAGTAACCAAAGCAAAGGTTTTGAGCGATAAGAGAATATGCCCGAGAGAGTAGGGTTTATGTTCTTTTTCCAGCTTCAAAGCCGAGTTTAAAACCTTTTCAAGGATATATAAAACGCCATATAGAGCACCCCAAATCAGAAATGTCCAGTTGGCGCCGTGCCAAATTCCACTGACTACAAAAACAATCATGATATTGAGTGCCCATCTGCTTTTTTTTACCCGATTACCTCCAAGAGGATAGTATAAATAGTCTCTAAACCAAGTAGATAGGGAAATATGCCATCTTTGCCAGAACTCGGCTATATTTTTTGCCAAATAGGGTGTTTTGAAGTTGTTCATCAGGTTTACACCCATTATTTTTGCACTTCCGATAGCAATAACGGAGTATCCGTAAAAGTCGCTGTAAATCTGGAAAGAGTAGAAAACGACACCTTTCAATATATCCAGAGAAGAATAGTTGTTTGGGGCAGCATATATTTTGTCAACAATTCCGGCCAGATTATCTGCAATCACCATTTTGATAAATAAACCATAGAGAATAAGTCGTAGTCCATTAGCCAGATTATCGTAAGTAAAATCATGTTTTGCCTTGAGTTGTGGTGTAAGTCTGGAAAAACGCTCAATGGGACCGGCTACAAGCTGAGGAAAAAATGAGACATATAGGGCAAAATAGCCTAAGTGTTTTTCAGCCTTCTCTTTTCCGAAATAAACGTCAATGGAGTAACTTAAAGCCTGAAAGGTATAAAATGAAATTCCAACCGGTAATAAAAAACTCATTAATGGGATATCTTTTCCTATCTCTAACTTATCAAAGAGGAGGTTGATATTTTCAGCAGCAAAGTTAAAGTATTTGAAGAAAAAAAGTATCCCCAGGTTTGCACTGAGATTCAATATGAGGAGTAGCAGTTTTGATTTTTTACCCGGGTATTTTTCCATCAAAACACCGCTCGAATAAGCAATTAACGTGGATATAGCTATCAAGAATACATACTCTACCTTCCAACTCATGTAAAAGAAGTAGCTGGCTGCAAGAAGCAATATCNACCTCAACTTATGAGGGAGCAGGAAGTAAAATATTACCACAATGGGTAAAAAGAGGAGATATTCTATGGTGTTAAAAAGCATATTGCATAAGTTTCAGTGTTGGTAGTTTGGTTTTTAGCCATCAATCTCCACTTCTTGCTCGGCTATAGGTGTTCTCACATCCTGCGGACTGATCAGCACGCCCGGTTCTTTGGGGGCTATCTTGAAAGTGATGTTGTGGTCTTTGAGTTGGGTGATGAGGTCGATCACAGTGTGAATCTCTACGGTTTCAGTGCAGAATACCAACTCGTTGATTTTCTCATCTTCCAGCAGTTCAATAAATTTTTTTTGATCAAATGGAGCGGTGAGGTCACTGAATAGGAGCTTTTCGGGAGCAGTATCATTCAGCTGTACCAAAAGTGCAACGCGATGCACTTCCTTCCCCCCTAATATCATTATTTTCCTGGAAGAAGAATCCCCAAAATAAAACGACTTAATCTTGAGTTTATGCAACAGATAACGGAGAGAGTTCATGGCAACGGTAGTCCACATGGCGCCTAAAACGATGATAGCGCGTGAATATCTTGCGGTTTCCGGTAGGAGCGAGTAGATCAGCAATATGGCGACCGTACCCAGCAGAATTCCTTTGTTGATTTTATGCAGCGCAAAGGGCTTTTTGTACCCTTTCATGAGGGCTATGCAAAGAATCCACGTGACGATGTAGAGCGGTACGAAAAGATAACGGTAAATGGGCGGATAGGGTGCGATTAAAACCGCTTGTTCCCAATACTTTGCCAGCAATAACATCCCGGAGTAGATCACGATAAAGTCGAGAATGGGCATCATCAACTGGGCTACTACTCTTTTGAGAATCGCTAAGCCAGCGCGCAGCCAGATGGCAAAATTGAGAAAGTGGCGGTAAATTTTGGCGGCTCCTCCAATGAAATGTTTCTCCACAAAAATCTGCATCGCTTTGTAAAAAACAATCACATAATTGAGAGAACCTTTTTTGGTACTTTCTCCCTTGTAGTGGATAATCCTTGTTTCGGGATAATAATAATTTTTGTAACCACCTTGTGTAATTCGGTAGGATAGATCCACATCCTCGCCGTACATAAAAAAGGTGTTGTCCAGAGATCCAACCTTGTCGATTGCAGTTTTGCGCAATAGCATGTAAGCTCCGGCAAGTACTTCCACTTCATTGATTTCATTATCATCCAGATAGGTAAGGTGATATGAACTGAATTTCTTAGATTTTGGAAATAGCTTGGAAAGTCCGAATATCTTGTAAAAAGCCACGGAAGGGATGGGCAACGCTCTTTTGGATTCCGGAAGAAACTCCCCCTCTCCATTGATCATTTTCACTCCCAGGGCGCCTGCATCCGGATGTTCATCCATAAATTGGATCGACTTTTCAAAGGTGTCTTTTTGTACCAGCGTGTCCGGATTGAGCAGCAGGATGAACTCTCCCTTTGCCATGTCAATCGCCTGGTTGTTAGCCCGGGAGAAGCCCACATTCTCTTTATTGGCAATTAGATGTACCTGTGGGAAGCACTCCTGAACCATCTCAACGGATTGATCTTGCGAGTTGTTATCCACAACAAAGATCTCAGCTTCAATATTTTGAGTGGCATCCAGAACCGAATCCAAACATTGCCTTAAAAAATGTTTGACATTATAGTTAACGATGACAATACTGAGTTTCATAATCTTATTGTGTAGGCAGATAAGCCATGACACTCTTTTGAGATCTTACCTTATCTGCTATTTTTACATTGATTTTGGCGTTGAGGGGAAGAAAAAGATCTACACGAGATCCAAATTTGATGATTCCCATCTCTTCACCTTGTTTAACTTGATCATTTTCTTGGGAGTAGGATACAATTCGTCTGGCAACGATGCCGGCAATTTGTCGAAACAGGATCTCTACTCCTTGTTCATTGCGCACTACCACACTGTTATGCTCATTATCTTTCGAAGCTTTGGGGAGTTTGGCAATATAGTGTTTACCGGGATGGTACTTGACATAGGATACCGTTCCATCTATCGGGTAGCTGTTGACATGAACATTAAGGGGGGACATAAAGATTGAGATTTGGATTCGTTGATCCTTAAAATACTCATCCTCAAATACTTCGTTAATTTGAACAACAGTGCCATCTGCAGGACTGAGCACACCATCAGCAGTTCTGTTGACAACGCGTGAGGGAACTCTAAAAAAACGGATGGTAAAAAAAAGTAGAGTAAGCAGAAGTAGTGTTACGATAATATCCAGACAGAGACAGGAGGAATTGAAGCCAATAAAATAGAGGCAGAGTAAAAAAATAACAATCAACAACACAACCCCGATAGAGTTGTATCCCTCTCTGTGAATTCTCATGGATTAACTACTTATTTAAGTTGATAGAGATAATAGGTGTTAAAAGGGATATTATCCGGGGATGATCTGCGAATAGCGCGTCTGGGAAATTTATATTTATCAAGGATATACTCAAATGTTGTAAATTGTGAACCCATGTTGTACTCATTCAAGTAGTTAACAACATACTCTGAAGCTCTGTTGTTCTTTGAGTAGCCCATTAAGTTGTTGTAAGCGTAGGGCAGTCCGTAATAGGGATTGAATGATAACGTGTCGTAAGTATAGTCATAAGTAACTCTGGTGGAAAATTCCGGAAATTGATCTGTAATATTGATAATGTTATCACCTCTGTAGGTTACTTTTCTGAGACAATGTAGTATTAATCCTTTGGTTCCGTTTTCTTTATAGAGCGTGGTTACCATAGGATTCTCCCCGATTATTCTTTGGTATAGAGGGGCATTCACTATTTTATCAAATCCGGAGAAATAATCCACATCGTAATGTTCTGCCACCTGAGTAATTTTAGTGGTTTTTTCATCTCTTTGAAATACAACCTCCATGCGGGTAGCTCCATCCATCACATAAGTGATTCTATTAACCAGTTTATCAACGTAGTAGAGTTTCACATTTTCAACATACAATGGAGTTGAGTGTTCGATAGTTGCTACGGTTTTATCAGAGTTGTAAGTAAAGTTAAAGTAATAATGAACCGAATCTTGTCTGTCAAAAACATCTATCTTTTCGATTCTGTCTTTTTTATCGTAGATAAAGGTTTGATCGGGGTCACCCACTTCACTGAGCTCCCAAATCTTATATAGTTTTTGTTTTGGACGATAAATATCCTGATCTTTACTGCAAGCAGTAAACAAAATGAGTGCTCCTAAAAAAGTTACAAAATATAACAGTTTTTTCATGAGAGTATAAATTTAATGATTATCTAAAACAAACATGCAAAGATAGTAAAAAAAAATGTACATTTGCAATTGGGTATTGATAAAATTAAATACCTGTATATAAGTAAATTAAGAACCAATCAATTCCTATGACCTACTTTTTTGATCAACTAAAAGAAGCTTTTGTTCTCCCATTAAGCAATCCGGTACTGGTTTTTTCCCTTATTCTTTTCATTATCCTTTTATCTCCAATCCTTTTACGCAAATTAAATATCCCCAGTATTATTGGTTTGATTATAGCAGGGGTTATCATTGGACCTTATGGATTTAACTTTTTAGAGAAGAATGCGGCGATAGACCTTTTTTCAACCATCGGGTTGCTGTATATCATGTTTATTGCAGGATTGGATCTGGACTTGAATGAGTTTAAGAGTAACAGGAATAAGAGTATTTGGTTTGGTTTTTTTACTTTTATTATTCCTTTTGGGCTTGGATATCCCGTATGTCACTACCTTTTAGGTTATGATGTAGATGCCAGTATTTTAATATCGAGCATGTTTGCTACTCATACTCTGGTATCTTATCCTATAGTCAGTAAGTTAGGTGTTTCCAAGAATAGGGCTGTGGCTGTGACAGTTGGAGGTACTATTTTAACTGATACAACAGTTTTGATTATTTTAGCTGTTGTTGTGGGTAAACATCGGGGTGGTTTAAGTACAGAGTTTTGGATTCGCTTGGGAGTTTCTCTGACTATTTTTACTTTGATCATGTTTTTGATCATTCCCCGCATTGCCAAATGGTTTTTTAAGAAGTTGGAGAGTGAAAAGCACTCCCACTATATTTTTGTTTTATCGGTGGTCTTTTTTGCAGCTTTCCTGGCGGAAATGGCTGGTGTAGAGCCTATTATCGGGGCTTTCTTTGCAGGATTGGCATTGAATAAGCTAATTCCTCACTCCTCCGCATTGATGAATCGGATCGAGTTTATGGGGAATGCTCTATTTATTCCTTTTTTTCTGATTAGTGTCGGGATGATTGTCGATGTGAGAGTAATCCTGAATGGTCCGGCAGCCTTGATTATAGCAGCAACACTTTCTGTTGTGGCGATAGCCGGGAAATGGCTGGCTGCAGCCGCAACACAATTGGTCTTTAGATTTTCCAAAGCACAACGACAGCTGATTTTTGGATTAAGCGGGTCACATGCAGCCGCTACTTTGGCTGTGATTTTAGTAGGCTATAATGCAGGTATTTTGGATGATAATATTTTAAATGGAACGGTGATCCTGATACTAATTACTTGTATTGTGGCATCCTTTGCTACAGAGAGAGCAGCCCGCAAAATTATGGTGGAAACGGAAGAAAATGAAGGGGAGATTGTGAAAGCAGAAGAGCACACCGCTTCCAATATTTTATTGCCGATAGAGAATGTTTCAAATGTTGAAAAAGTTGAAAAACTACTCGAATTTGCCATTTTTATCCGGGATAAAAAATCAGTGCATCCACTCTCTGTTTTGACAGTGGTTTCCAATGATGAAGAGGCTGAATCAAATATTATCAAAGCAAGAAATAAACTGGAAGCGTGTGTCACTAAGGCGTCTGCTTTTGAAACTAAAGTGAATGTGATTACCACTATTGACCATAATGCTGCCAGTGGAATCAGCAGGATTGCCAGGGAGATTATGGCTGATGTCATTATTTTGGGATGGCCATCCCGGAAAGGGTTTTTCGACAAGCTGATCGGGGAGAAAATGGATATGATTCTGGAAAATTCAGAAAAAACTATCTATGTTTGTCACCCCGCCAAACCCTTGATCTTGCATAAACGAATCATATTGGTTGTTCCTCCCTTTGCGGAACATGAAAGTGGCTTTAAATTGTGGTTTGCCAATGTGATTCGATTAGCACAAGAACTTAGTGTATCTGTTCAGATATACGGAAATGAAGATAGTTTTAAAGCAATTCATCGTCTATATAAGGAGAATAAGTTCAATGCGACTTTGGTAACCCATAATTTTACGGATTGGGATGATTTTCTCATTCTATCCAGAGATATCAAAGATGATGACTTAATCTTCCTGGTTTCAGCACGCAAAGGGGCTACCTCTTATATGAGTATGATGGATAAACTGCCTGCAAAAATTGAAAAATATTTTAGAGATCACAGTAGAATTATTATCTATCCCGAACATTATAGTGACGAGCATGTACTGGATCAATACAAAGATTTTTCAGGTGAAACCATCAATAAGGGGATTGAGGCGGTTCAGAAGTTAGGTAAAGGGATTGGGAGTATCTTTAAAACTAAAGATGAAGAATAAAATGAACCGATTGATGTACTAAACAAAGAAAAAGAACGTTTTTTTGGAATAGTTTCATGGTATGAAAAGATTTTTTTGCCTTTTTCTTATAATTTTGAGTTTTATTCAGCTCCAGGCTCAGGTTGAAGCTCCTAAATACAGCAATGAGTTTCTGAATATTGGTGTCGGTTCGCGTGCATTAGGGATGGGAGGTACTGTGAGTGCGCTGGTCAATGATGTGACCGCCGGGTATTGNCAATCCTGCAGGATTGACCAGGATGGAGAAAAAATATGAGCTGGGTTTGATGCACTTAGAGTATTTTGCAGGGATTGCCAAATATGATTTTATTGGTGCGGGATACCGGATTGATGATCAATCCGCTGTTTCGCTCTCTTACATTCGGTTTGGAGTGGATAACATCATGAATACCACGGAGTTAATCGATGCGCAGGGGAATGTTGATTACGATAAAATTTCCTACTTCTCTGCTGTAGATAATGCCTTCTTGCTCAGTTATGCACACAAAATCACGGGACATGAAGCGTGGTCGATCGGAGGTACGGCGAAGATTATCAGAAGAACGATCGGTCAGTTTGCCGGATCCTGGGGATTTGGATTGGATTTTGGTGTACAATACAGTCATAACGGATGGAGCGCAGGATTGGTAGCGAAAGATATCACTTCCACCTTTAATGTGTGGAGATACAACTTATCCGATGAGGTGATTCGCGTTTTTGAAGAGACTCAAAATGAGATTCCAACCAATAGTCTGGAGTTAACCTTACCCAAACTGGTGTTGGGCGGAGCCAAATATGTGGAGTGGAATAAAGATTGGAACTCTACTTTTGCACTTGATTTCGACTTTACTTTTGATGGTGCCAGAAACCGATTGGTAAAAACATCATTTTTGAGTATGGATCCCCATTTGGGAGTGGAGGTAGGATTTCGCCGTTTGGCGGCATTGCGTTTGGGAGTCTCTAATTATCAGCAAATTCCGGACTTTGATGACAAAATCAGACATAGCATCCAATTGAACTTCGGATTGGGTTTTGGGATTAAGGACTTTCTGTTTGTCGACTATGCCTTTACCGATATGGGGAACCTGTCGATAGCCCTTTATTCTCACGTTTTTACAGTGAAAGTAGCTTTAGATAAACTAAAATTAAAACCATAATATGAACTATTTTATATCAGATTACCCTTATTCAAAGGAGCAGATACAGGAGCGAATTCGACAATATGAAGCGTCGAAGCTAACTCTTTTTACTGAGCCGGAAGCGTTCCGTTTTGCGTTGGACTGTATAGATTTGACTACTTTGGAAGGGAGTGACACGCCCGACCGAGTAACGACGCTTTGTCAAAAAGCGGTGCAGTATCAGACAGCCGCGGTTTGTGTTTATCCCCCCTTTATTTCTATTGCTAAAAAAGAATTAAAAAACACACCTATCAGAGTGGCAACCGTGGCGGGAGCGTTTCCCGCAGGACAATCACCGATAGAAGTGAAACTAATGGAGGTAGGATATGCCGTAGAGCAAGGCGCCGATGAGATAGACATGGTGATTTCGAGAGGCAAGATGTTGGACGGGATGTATGATGAGGTGTTTGGTGAAATTGTAGCGATTCGTGAAAAATGCAAAGGGAAAACGCTCAAAGTGATTTTGGAAACAGGCGAACTGGTTGAACCACAGTTGATCTTTCATGCGTCACAATTGGCGATGGCAGCAGGTGCCGATTTTATCAAAACCTCCACAGGTAAGGTAGCAGTTAATGCAACTCCTGAAGCGATGGTGGTCATGCTGGATGCTATTAAAGATTACGCAATTCGTACCGGAATTCAAGTCGGAATTAAACCGGCGGGAGGCATTTCTGATGAAAAAACTGCCATATTGTTCCTGAAAATTGTAGAAAATGTGCTGGGGAAAGAGTGGTTTACCCCCAAAAAATTCAGAATTGGAACCAGTAGATTGGCTGATTTACTGCATAAATTGGTCTAAAAGAAACTTTTTTATTTTTTTATGTTCTGAATATCAAATAAATGTGTATCTTTGCAGTTCGAAAAAAACGGAAAAATAATTGTTTCACTTTATAAAAATTTATAGTTATGACAAAGGCAGAGATCGTTAATGAAATTTCCAATAAAACAGGGATTGACAAACAAGCAGTTCAAAGTGTTGTTGAATCATTTATGACTAGTGTAAAGAGTGCACTATCAAGAAATGAAAACGTATATTTACGTGGTTTTGGAAGTTTTATCGTAAAAGAAAGAGCAGAAAAAACAGCTAGAAATATTTCTAAAAAGACAACTATTGTGATTCCAGCACATAAAATACCCGCATTTAAACCTTGCAAATCTTTTGTAAACTCAGTTAAAAAAATTAAATAATTTCACAAAACTTTACAGTTATGCCTAGTGGTAAAAAAAGAAAAAGACATAAAATGTCTACCCATAAAAGAAAAAAACGTCTAAGAAAAAATAGACATAAAAAGAAATAATTTTCTTATTTAACCTTGTGAAAAACTAAATAGTATGACCCTTCATATTGTTTAGTTTTTCTTATTTGTACCGTAATCATGTCAGAAGATTTAGATCATAGTGTTGTTAAAGAGCTTTTCATAACCTCCTCTTCAAGTGGGGTTAAGATAGCTTTGTTAGAAGATAAAAAACTGGTTGAAGTACATGAGGAAAGATCATCTGATCATTTTGGAGTCGGGGATATCTATTTGGGAGTGACGAAAAAGCTGAATTCAGGAATGAATGCCGCTTTTGTTAATATTGGTGCTGAAAAGGATGCATTTTTACACTATTTGGATTTGGGGAACCATTTCAATACAATGAAAAATTTTGTAAATGATGTTATCAATACCAATAAAACGAGCATTGCCAACTATCCTTATGAGCCTGAACTACCCAAAGTGGGAAAAATAGGAGAGGTTTTAGCCTCCGGACAAAAATTGTTGCTTCAAATTGCTAAAGAACCGATCTCAACAAAGGGTGCCACGGTAACGACAGAAATTTCACTTTCAGGAAGGTATCTGGTATTGGTGCCTTTTATGGATAAAATTTTTATATCGCAAAAAATTACGCGTGGTTCAGAAAAAAGAAGACTGCGGAAATTGGTTCAAAGTATTAAACCCAAGAAATTTGGGATTATTGTAAGAACTGTTGCGAATGGTAAAGAGATGGAGGAGATCCAGGCTGACCTGGATCAGTTGATGGATCGCTGGAGAGTGATTGTAGATAAGCTCTCTATGGCAGTAGCACCCGCGAAAATAGCATCGGAACTGGATATGACTACCTCGCTGATCCGCGATATGATCAATGACTCTTTTGAGTCAATCTATGTCGATGATCCGTTGCTTTTTCAGGAACTAAAACAATATCTTCATAGCGTTTCACCGGAATATACCCATATCCTCAAATTATATAAAAATCCAAAGCCGCTTTTTGAAGCTATGAATATCACAAAGCAGATCAAAGCTTCTTTTGGGAAAAATGTGACCATTAAAAATGGTGTCTATCTGGTTATAGAACATACCGAAGCGATGCACGTCATCGATGTCAACAGCGGAAATCGTACCAAAGCAGGGAAAGATCAGGAGGAAAATGCACGTACCGTTAATATGGAAGCGGCGGTTGAGATTGCCAGACAACTTCGGTTGAGAGATATGGGAGGGATTATCAGTATCGATTTTATCGATATGAGAAAACCGGCGAACAGATCTGCATTGTACCAGAAAATGGTGCAATTGATGAAAGAGGATAAAGCCAAACATACCATTTTACCCGTGAATAAGTTTGGAATTGTGCAAATTACCAGACAAAGGGTAAGACAGGAAAAAGTGATTCATGTTGCTGAAACTTGCCCATCCTGTAGAGGTACCGGAAAGGTGCAACCTGCGATATTGATAGTGAAGGAGATGCAAGAGATGATTGAGTATATCATCAATAATAAGATTGCGTCCAAATTCTATATTAAAGTGCACCCTATCATTTATGCCTATTTGACCAGCAAGCTCTATTCACATCGCTTGAAATGGTCTGTCAAATATAAAAGATGGATTAAACTGGTTCCGGTGGAAAGTTTCCAATTGTTGGAATACAGGTTTTTCAATAGAATGGATGAACAGATTATATTCTGGACCTCTCCTACAATTGATGAATAATCAGTAAGATGAACGATGTAGAAAAGGTATACCGTTATGGTGCATATCAAGATCGTACGGAATATGAAATAAGGACAAAAGCGAAAGCTTTAGGCATTGTCGGTGAGCGACTGGAACAGTTGATAGAGCAGTTGAAAGAGGAGTCTTTTATTGATGATGTGCGATTTGCACAAAATTATGTGAGATCCAAATTGAATCATGGTCGGTGGGGAGTGATTAAAATTAAAAGTGGACTTTTTGCAAAAGGGGTGAACCCGAATATTATTGATGAGGTGGTGGAAACAATAGATGAGGAGTACTACTATCAAAATATGCGCCATGAAATGGATAAATGGATGCAATCGAAACCCCAAACAGAAGAAAATAGAGATAAACTAATCCGTTTTTTACTCGGGAAAGGGTATCAATACGGAGAGATCATAAAAATGTTGAATAGAGATGGTGACTAACGAACAGATAAAAGAGCTCGGGAAAAGAGTAGCAGAGCTAAGGAGGTGTCTTTGACATCGATCATAAAATAGCCGAAATTAAAGATAAAGAACAGATTACGCATGCGCCTGATTTTTGGAACGATTCCAAAAAAGCGGAACAACTGTTGCGTGAAATCAGCGGAATCAAAGCCTGGGTTGAGGAGTTTCAAAGTGCTCAAAACGCATTGGATGATCTGTTGCTGACTTATGAGCTTTTTAATGAAGAAGATGCGACAGAGGAGGAGGTGGAAAGTGTATACGATAAGGCACTGGAAGATATTGAAAATCTGGAGTTTAAGAATATGATGTCCGATGAGGAGGATCAGCTGGGTGTGATTTTGACGATCAATTCTGGCGCAGGGGGGACTGAAAGTTGCGACTGGGCTTCCATGCTGATGCGAATGTATCTCCGTTGGGCTGAACGAAAAGGATACCCGACTGTTATCTTGGATCAGCAAGAGGGCGATGTGGCTGGGATTAAGCAAGTTACCATCGAAATCGATGTGCCTTACGGATATGGATATCTGAAAAGTGAAAACGGAGTCCACCGTTTGGTGAGAATTTCGCCTTTTGATTCGGCAGCGCGCCGGCACACCTCTTTTGCATCGGTGTATGCCTATCCAATTATCAATGAGGATATTGTGATCGAAGTGAATCCCGCAGATATCTCCTGGGACACCTACCGTTCGAGCGGTCCGGGAGGACAAAATGTGAACAAAGTGGAAACCGCTGTCCGACTACACCACCATCCAACCGGCATCATTGTAGAGTGTCAGGAAACCAGATCGCAGCTGCAAAACAGGGAAAAAGCGATGCAGATGTTGAAGTCGCAATTGTACCAAAGGGAGCTGGAGAAAAAGCGCGAGAAGATCTCTCAGATCGAAAGCAGCAAAAAACGGATAGAGTGGGGGTCTCAGATTCGAAGTTATGTAATGCACCCCTATAAATTGGTGAAAGACCTGCGTACCAACCACGAAACCGGAAACGTCAACGCCGTTATGGACGGCGACCTGGATGCCTTCCTGAAAGCATATTTGATGGAAAACTCGTAGGATGATTTCGGATTTCGGATTTCGGAATGATNTTTTATATTAGAGACGCAAAGCATTGTGTCTTTACAGCAATGTCTTACTTCTTATTTCATACTTCTTATTTCATACTTCTTATTTGGTATTTTAAATAATTGGGGGGCAGCATCAGTCTTCCTCTTTTTTAATTTTATCACCCCACTCTCTAAATCATACCTTTTTAGATAGGCAGTGTTAATTACGAATTACGAATTACGATTCTTAAATTTAGAATTTAGAATTTAGAATTATTTGAATATCAATAAAATATGTTATATATTTAACCATTCTCAATTCTCAACTTTCAATTTTCAATTAACAATAAATACTTTCGCCTTCCGCCTTCCGCCTTCCGCCTTCATCCATCATTCTCCTTGAAATCCCTGCGCCTGCAACTCAATCAACTTTTGGTCATTGGTAACCAGATTTTTCCCGGCTGATGCGGCAGTAATATGTCCAATAACGGAAATCTCTTTAAGGTTTTTAATTTTCTCGTAATCCTCTTGCTTGATAGTGAAAAGTACCTCATAATCTTCACCTCCATTGAGCGCAATGGTAGTGGCTACAATTTTCAATTCTTTCAAAGTGTCAAAAGTAAGCAAGTCAACAGGCAGTTTTTCTTCATAAATGGTACATCCGCAATCCGATTGCTGACATAAATGGAGTAGCGCATTGGCAAGTCCATTTTTGACATTGATCATGCTGGTAGGCAGGATTCCTGCTTTCTTAAGGTCTTCAATCACATCCACTCTGGGTTCCGGCTTTAACTGACGCTCAATGATGTAGGAATACCCCTCTAAATCAGGTTGTTGTGTAGGATTGACCGCAAATACCTGCATCTCTCTATTCAAAATTAAAAGTCCGGTGTAGGCAGCACCCAGGTCTCCGGAAACACAAATTAACTCATTTTCAGCGGCTCCTTTGCGCTGAACCAACTCTTTTTCTTTGACAGTACCAATCATCTGAGCTCCAATAATCAATCCGGTATTGGAACTGGTAATATTCAGTCCAACCAGGTCGATACCGTACCTTTCGCAACAGAATTTAACACCGGCGGTAAACTCCTCCAGTGCCTCTACAGAAAAGCGGTTGGAAGCTCCGATATTGATCCGGATTTGTGAGGGAGTTCCATTCATCCCTACAATATCGGCAGCAGCGGCAGCTACTGTTTTATACCCCAAATGTTTGAGCGGGAAGTAACCCAGGTTAAAATGGACATTCTCAATCGCTAAAGTCGAGGTAGTAAGGGTCAGTTGATCACCCATTTTTAAAACCGAAGCATCATTCTCTATTCCCGATAGGGAAGAAGCGTTGCTTAATTGGAAAAATTCCCCTAAATGTTTGATCAATTCCTCTTTGCCCATTTGGGATACCTCAAGTCGACCTTTGTTTTCTAACATAGCTTCAGATATATGATTAACCTGCAAAGATATAAATAAATCTTGACCCGCTTCCTCTTTGAAGTGGATTATTTTTGCTATTTTTGTAGCTTTAATATTGAATCACGTGACTATAAAGAAAAAATACGAATTTATTCTCGACTATTTTATCAAACACAATCCGGAGCCTGCCTCTGAATTGATTTATGATAATCCATTTGAATTGTTGGTGGCTGTAGTGTTGTCGGCACAGTGTACAGACAAACGAGTGAATATGATTACGCCGGACCTGCTTATGAAATATCCGACTCCTGAAAAAATGGCTGAAGCAGAAGTTCAGGAGATTTATGAGCTGATCAAGTCTTGCTCCTATCCTAACAATAAAGCCAAACACTTGTCGGGTTTATCTAAAATGTTAGTCTCCCAATTTAACAGTGAAGTGCCTCAAACTTTGGAGGAGCTAACTCAATTGCCCGGAGTGGGAAGAAAAACGGCAAATGTGATTCTTTCAGTCATTTTTGATCAGCCCTCTATGGCAGTGGATACGCATGTTTTTCGGGTTTCTCATCGCTTGGGAATAGTGAAAAACGCGAAAACTCCATTGGAAACAGAAAAACAGTTGGTGAAACATTTCCCGACGGAGTGGATTGCCAAAGCGCACCACTGGCTGATTTTACATGGAAGGTATGTTTGTATTGCGCGCAAACCATTATGTGCTCAATGTGACTTAAAATCGATATGCAGTTACTATGAGAAAGAGCACAAAGAGACAGATATAAAAGAATAATAACTTAATAATTTTGAAACGATATGAATGAAAAAGATTTTAATGTAGGGAATAGAATAGATCATCCAAAATATGGCGAAGGTGTTATCAGTCAAAATGGTAATGTGACTTTTAAAGTAATTTTTATCAGAGGAGGGGAGATAGAGTTTTCAAAAATGAGTGCCCAGTTTGAAGTGCTTGAGCAATCAGATAGAGAAAATGATCAACCTGTTGTCAATCTGAAAGAGATGGAGTTGATGCTTAAAACACTACTCGATCAGTACAACGGAATAGAACATAAAGTTGCTTTGGGTAATAAATGGACAGATGGTGTAATGATTTTGCAACCCGGCAATAGAGATCTGAAACCCAAAGAGGTACCCATCGAGTCGTTCTTTCACAAAATTGTGATGATGAGAGATCGTTTGAGAGTGCTGGAACAAAATATTAATAGTCACTCCGTTTTAACAGATGAAGAGAAAGTGAATCTGCAACAATATATTACAAGATGTTACGGTTCTATGACCACTTTCAATATCTTTTTTGATGATAAAGAGGACTTTTTCGTTGGAAATAGAGGGTAAGATTTAGCTTTTTTGAAAAGGGTTATTCTTATTTAATTTATAATCAGTTAATTATGAAAAAATAAAATATTTTCATAAAAAGTGGGTTTGTATTGAAAAAAATTGTATTTTTGCAGCCCTGATTTAAGAGTTGTTAATATATAAAAATATAGAGGAAATGTCAAAAGTTTGTCAAATTACAGGGAAGAAAGCAATGGTTGGAAATCGTGTTTCTCACTCCAATATTAAAACAAAGAGAAGATTCAACCCCAACTTGCATAAAAAGAAATTTTATGTTCCTGAATTAGGAGAGTGGGTAGTATTGAAAGTTTCCGCTAAAGGAATCCGTGATATTAATAAAAAAGGAGTTTGGAACTCAATAATAGACGCATATAATAAAGGTTTGTTGTAATCTTATTTTAAGATTTAGTTAGAAAAATGCTGCACTTTGGTGTGGCATTTTTTTTACCTAAAATACAATAAATCAGTTTTTTTAACGTATTATTGTTTTAAATTCGATTGATGCATTTTTTACACTCTGTTTTATCTCGGTGGATTCTCCTTCTGCTATTGCTGAAAGGAGGTTCTTTATATGCACAGTCGACCGCAAAATTATACGGGGTAGTCACAGATCAAAAAGGAGATCCGATTGAAAATGTGGTTGTGGCTAATATTTTTACTCAAAAAAGTGTTACAACCAACGCAGAAGGAAGATATGAAATGCGAGTGATGCCTCATAAAGAGATCCCCGTTTTGTTTAGATATATCTCCTCTACTGATACACTGATCTACGTTTCCCTGGCATCGGGTGAGGAAAAAGAATTGAATCTGACCCTGCAAATTGTAGGCAAAAAGCTGGACCTGGTGAATGTGACTGCCAGTCATGATGATGGCTATGTGAGAGTGAACCCCAAGTTGAGATTCAATATCCCTTCGCCTATGGGAGGTGCTGAGTCCGTTATTAAAACCTTCGCCGGTGTCTCTTCAGTCAATGAATTAAGCTCGCAATATAATGTGAGAGGTGGAAATTATGACGAAAATTTAATTTATGTCAATGATATTCAAATCTATAGACCCTTTTTAATCCGTTCCGGTAATCAGGAGGGATTGAGCTTCGTGAATCTGGATCTGACAAAAAATGTGAAATTTTCTGCGGGAGGTTTTGCTGCTCAATATGGAGATAAGATGTCCTCCGTGATGGATGTGGAGTATAAAACGCCGACAGCTTTTGCAGGGAGCTTTTCAATGGGACTATTGGGTGCTACTGCACACGTGGAAGGTGTAGTCAAAGATAAAACTAAAAATGAAGATCGTTTTACCTATCTGATAGGAATGAGGTATAAATCGAATGCCTACCTGTTCCGTTTTATGGAAGTGAAAGGGGAATATAAACCCCGATTTTTTGACACTCAGATGCTGTTTGACTGGAAAGTGAACTCTAAACTGAATGTCAGTCTTTTGACTAACTTTTCATCCAATCAATACCTCTATCAGCCCCAGAATAGAAGAACTAATTTTGGTTCCTTGGAAATACCCAGAACTTTTGTTGTCTATTATGAAGGACAAGAGGTGGATCTTTTTATGAACTATCTGGGTGGATTGACATTCACCTATAAACCAACACAGGAAGATCAGCTGAAGTTCATTATATCCTCATACTACTCTAAGGAAAAAGAACAGTTTGATATCCTTTCTGAGTATTGGATCAAGGATGCTGTCATCGATTTATCCGAAGGTGGTACATTGTTCAATGAATCGACAAAGAGAGGGGTGGGAGCCTTCAGAGACCATGCCCGCAATCGTTTGGATGCTTTTTTTACCAGCTTCCTATTGAAGGGGGATCATAATAAACAGGATCATCTCATCTCCTGGGGTCTTCAGTACCAAAATGAGTGGATTGATGATTATATCAGAGAGTGGAATATCGTGGATTCTTCGGGTTATATCCTGCCTCATATTACGCTTCCTCCGGGTGAAGCTGTGCCTTTGGACAGTCCTGTCAGATGGCTGACCTTTGGGGAGAACCGCTTCCTCCATTCAGTGAATCAACTGAATACTCACAGATTTACAGGATTTTTACAGGATCAGTGGCGTTTGACCGGAGATAGCTCTCAGTTTATACTCAATGGAGGTGTGCGGTTCCATTACTGGAGCTTTAATAAGGAGTTGACTGTATCGCCACGTGCGGGTCTGCTTTATAAACCAAAATGGAGTAAAAGTTGTTCTTTTTGGTTTAAAACCGGAGTCTACTACCAATCTCCAACCTATCGTGAGTTTCGCAGACCGGATGGAACGCTCAATCCGGAAATTCGGTCTCAGTTTTCCTACCAGGCATTGATCTCCGGTGAGTATGAGTTCGCCCTATGGGGAAGACCCTTCAAGTTGATTTCAGAAATTTACTACAAGTATATGGACCGGCTGATATCATACGAAATGGATAATGTGAGAATTGTCTATAGCGGGGAAAATGATTCCAAAGGGTATGTGGTTGGGACAGACGTGAAATTGAGCGGAGAGTTTATCAAAGGGATGGAGTCCTGGGTTACCCTCTCTCTCATGAAAACAGCACAGGATTTTTGGAACGATTTTTACACGGATACACTGGGAAACCGCTTTGAAATTGGCTATGTGCCCAGACCTTCAGATCAACGTTTTGCACTGAATTTCTTTTTTCAGGATCATATCCCCAACTACCCTCAATGGCGGGTGCATCTCAATTTTATTTTCTCCAGCGGACTCCCTTTTGTGGCTCCCAATGCGCCCAATTGGATGAGAACATTCAGGACACCCTGGTATAGAAGAGTCGATTTGGGATTTTCTTACCAATTTCTGCAACCCAACCGGGACCGCCATCAGGATCGATGGAAATCGCTTAGAAAAATCAATAATGCAGCGCTCTATCTGGAAATCTTTAATCTGCTCGATATCGCTAATGTGTCCTCCTATTCCTGGGTTCCCGATATCGATGGTGCGCTGAATGCAATACCTAACTCGCTGACACCTATGTTGGTAAACGTAAAATTGGCTGTTGAGTTTTAGAACTGCCTCTATTTTGTTTTTTTTATATATCTTTGTCGGTTCTAATTACTCCAAATGAAGATTCGTTTTTTTATTTTTATTTTAATAATAATATTAGGGGGGAGGACAACCATCGCTCAAGATACTGTTTTACCTCCGAATTATAAAATTTTCCACTATCCCAACGGGGTGATCTCTAGCGAAGGGATACTCGTGGACGGGAAACCGGATGGCTACTGGAAATCTTACAGCGAAGAAGGAGTACTCATATCTGAAGGAAACCGTAAAAATTTTGAACTGGACGGAGTATGGAAGTTTTACGCTCCTACCGGAGAGCTGCGAATGGAGTTGGAGTATAAGAATGGAAAGAAGGACGGGAACAGAATCGTTTACTCCCCCCAGGATTATTCTATCGAAAAATTTAAACAAGATACATTGGTAGATAAAATAGCGGTGTACTACAATAGTGGGAAAATCAAATCTGAAGTGCCCGTTGAGATGGGAAAAAAGCACGGTTTGGAAAAAGAGTACGATACTACAGGACTGGTGGTGATGGTGACCCATTATTTTGGCGGGGTGATGACCCGTAGAGAGTCAATCAACAGAACCGATAATTTTGGGATGAAACAGGGGAACTGGAAGTTCTTTTGGGAGAATGGGAACCTCAAAGAGGAAGGGACCTTCTACAATGATAAAAAACATGGCTTTTTTAAATATTATGATGAGGAGGGAAATTTTCTTGCCGTTGAAAAATGGGATAGGGGTGTGCATTTAGAAGATGCAAAGGAAACCAAAAAGCTGGAACCTAAAGTAGCATACCATCCCAATGGGAAACCCGCTATTACAACCACTTTCTATAAAGGAATTGAAGATGGTATTCGAAGAGAGTATGATACGACAGGAAAGGTGATCAGAGGTTATCTGTTTATTAACGGCTGGATGAGGTTTGAGGGAGTAACCGACCTGAATGGGCTGCGGCAAGGATTGTGGAAAGAGTACTATCCGACCGGTGAGCTGAGATCACAAGGACACTATAAAAACTCCAAAATGGTAGGAAAGTGGAAGTTTTACTATCCTACACAAGAGCTGGAAATGGAAGGAGCCTACCTCAATGGAGTTAAAGATGGGGAATGGGTCTGGTATTACCCCAATCAGGAACCCCTGATGATTGAAAATTGGGCTGCCGGAGAGCGCGAAGGACTATTTATAGAGTACGATGAATACGGCAAAGTGATGACACAAGGAGAATATAAGGAGGATAGTGAAGAGGGTCCCTGGTTCTATTCCAATAGAGGGGTTATCGAAAAGGGAGAATATTATGATGGTATGAGAATCGGGGTCTGGAAAATCTGGTTTGCCAACGGTAATTTAGCCTACGAAGTGGAGTATGATCAGGATTTGTGTAGCGGAAACTATACTGCCTACTGGGAAAATGGATTTCCTCGAATCTCCGGGAAGTATGTCGGAGGGGAACAGGATGGTATTTGGACTAAATATGATGAGGATGGAACTCCTTATCTTACAATAATTTACAAAAATGGGAAAGAAGTTCAATGGAATCAATATAAGATAAAGTAGGTTTTTTACAATAAAATCAACTTTTCCTCCGTTGAATAGGTTTGTGAAAATGAGAAAAATAACTTTACTCTTCTTAATCCTTTTGATATCTGCGTATGCTTGGGCTCAGACAGGTGATACGGTTGTGAACCAGACTGCCGATGATGCATTCCAAATCCAGCTGATCCAAAAAATGGATAATATGCTGGACCTCTGGTATATCAAAATGCAAAACAACAAAATTAAAGCAACCCACGTTGTAGATTCCGATATTGATGTGACTCTCTCGGATAGTCTTTTAATAGAACGGTTGAAGGGAATTAATACGGTGATTCCTATTACTTACAATAAAACTGTAAAGCAATGGATTGAACTCTATATAGTCAAAAGAAAGAAATCTTCTGCGGTATTGATGGGATTGGCGCAATATTATTATCCCTACATGCAAGAGATTTTTGATAAGTATGGAGTTCCGGAGGAGCTGATTTATCTGACCATCATTGAGTCGGGACTCAATCCTACGGCAATTTCGCCTATGGGAGCAACCGGGATCTGGCAATTTATGCATGGTACCGGTAAAGCTTACGGATTGGAAGTAAACACTTTTGTAGATGATCGTCGTGACCCGATGAAAGCTACCGATGCAGCTGCCCGTCACCTGCGGGATTTGCATAATATCTTTAACGATTGGGGGTTGGCTATTTCTGCATACAACTGTGGTGCCGGGAATGTGCGTAAAGCGATCACCAGATCGGGTGGCAAAACCGATTTTTGGGGGGTAAGGTCCTATCTTCCCAGAGAAACACGAAACTATTTTCCTGCATATATCGCCGCATTATACCTGGCAACATACCATAATCAACATGGGATTCCGGCTGCTCAAATCTCAATTCCCTTTTCGGTGGATACCGTCATGATTCATCATGAAGTGCATTTGCAGCAGATTGCAGAGGTTTTGGAGATTGATATGGAGGAATTGACCACATTGAATCCGCAATATAAACGGGAAGTAATTCCGGCTTATTCTGATCCTTATCCTCTGAGAATGCATCACAGAGATATAATCCGCTTTCTGGAACTTAAAGATTCCATATACGCCTATAAATACGAGGAGTTTTTTACTCCCGTTAAGGTTTATGCCGGCATGTTTACAGGAGAACAGGTAGCAGCTTCAGATTATAAAAAGACTTATCATACCGTTAGATCAAAAGAGACTTTGGCATTTATTGCCAGAAAATATGGGTTATCTGTCAATGAATTAAAGCAGATGAATAATTTGAGATCCAATTATATTAAGCCCAAACAACGCTTGTTAGTAGGATATGAATATATCAAACCCCAGATTGAAACTACGGACTCACTGGCAGTAGATGCTACTGTAGAGAAGGATTCCTTACAAACGACAACAACATCGCCTGAACCGGAGA
>JGI24710J26742_10001317_pt1 | contig 22868 bp, 23 predicted proteins | sample BioPla2DNA2_FD_26742 | JGI IMG/M metagenome (IMG submission 26742) | reverse complement strand
TACAATGAAAGCTACATTTCTTATGCTTTCAGTACTAGCCTTGCGCATAAATACCATCTTGATACCTTGCGTTATAAGGTTAACAACCAAAATCATACCCAGCTGCGTAGTAAGCACTTCCGAGGTTAGAGGCTGAGATAGGTCCGGCTCAGTTCCTGCCACCGGAATAGTTGCAGTAGCCATTACTGGCATCACGATAGTTAGCAATATTGTTACTGCCAATAGAATCTGTGTTAGCTTAGCTATACAAGCTTCTGTATCTGCTTAGCAGTATCCTTGTCTATCCCCGCGTTAGCAAGCGCAGCGTCATCGGGCATCTCCCCGCCCTGTAACAGGTGCATAGCTAGGTTTTAGTCTTGGCTCCTCTGCTTCCAGTAGTTGTCTGTTTCCCTGTCGGTCAGATTAAGCTGAGCATTAAGGTATTTGTAATAATCATCAGTCTGCGCTCCGGCGCTTGATAGCTGTGTGCCCCTGTCGTCCTCCCAGTCACTCACCATATCCCTATACCTGCTGTAGTCAAAGTTCTCAAGCCTGCCCGCGTTCTCAAACTGCCTCTGCAGTTGATCGCCCTCTGCAAGCCATTCTTGAAAAGCGCCTTGTCTTAGCGCGGGTATCTGGTCATTAAGCGCCATTAGGTACTGGTCATACATGTTCTACGCTCCTTTTAAAGTCTTATAGTTTCTCATAATTGCTTTTGAACACCTTCTTTCTCCCGCACCGGGGCACAAAAAAACACATCAGCTAACCCAAAGTCCATATTGGGTAAACAGATGCGCTATTTACTGTTTGTTATGAAGCTTATTTTTTTATGGTTTATTGAATATTTTGAGTTGGATATAATTTAACTTGCCGGTAACTTGCTGATATATATGAGAATATTTTTATGAGACGATTGAAAACCGTGTATTCTACACCATGTCTGGTGTAAAAATATCAGAAACTAACTTGCCGGTAACTTGATTATAAAAATAGTTTAAATCGTTGACTATATCACGGTAGCGTGATAAAATAAATTTGATAATAAAACAAGGAGAGATAGCTTATATGCCTGTATTAGCCAGATTCTATGGAATTATTATCCTTATGTATTTTTTAGCAAAGGAGCATAATCCGCCGCACATTCATGCCTTGTACGGAGAGGACGTGGCGGCTGTTGATATTCAAACAGGAGAGGTGTTAGATGGACATCTCCCTCCCAAAGCGTTGGATATGGTTAGGTAGTGGGTTACTATCAACAAGTTTGATCTTCTAAACATGTGGGAAACGCAGGATTTCAAACAACTTGCTCCGCTCGAATAAGGAGGTGATTGTATGTTCCATAAAGTGAATGCTGTTAATGCTCTGCCGGACTATCGTTTAAGCGTTCAGTTTGCAGAAGGTGTGACCAAAATTTACGATGTAAAGCCCCTGATTGACAATCGGGAACCGTTTAAGGTGTTGAAAAACTCACAGGAATTATTTTACGATGTGGAGGTCGATGTCGGGGGATATGGTGTTATTTGGAACGATGACCTGGATTTGTCTTGTGATGAGCTTTTTGAAAATGGCAAGACGATAGAGACGCCCTTCGACGGACTGATGGCTTTTACCGATGCCACAAAGCTATGGGGCCTGAACGAAAGTACGCTCCGTAAAGCAATTTCTTATGGCAAATTGGTCAGCGGTGTTGATGCATGTAAATACGGCAAGCAGTGGGTAATTTCCACAGAGGCCATGAAGCGGGAATACGGTCTGCCGAAAAGTGCTAAAAAACAAAACTCCAAAGTATAATTATAGGACCAAACAAAACAATCTGTAGTCAACTGTTGGATGGCTACGGATTGTTAATAAATTTTTCTGTTCACTTGGAATATCTTGTGATTCTGTCTGTGAAAATATATTTAATCGTCACGTTTTAATATTATATTGTTTTCGAAACTCTGTAATAAACAGCTTATATTTACTGGATTTATGTGAACTGTTTAGCATAGTAGGGGAGACAAGGTGCTTTATTGCGCATTCCTTTAGGATCAGAAATCTACCGCCAATCTTAAAGGACTTCAACTTCTTACGATTACACCATGTTATAATCGCGGTTGACTTAAAGCCTGAAAAGAGTGAATGATCATTGGTAGTCAGAAGGTCAGCCATGTCCTTCATTTCGGTTTCAAAGAACTGCTCAAATTTACGTGTCTGCTCGGCAATCAGAGTTATTCGGTAACTTGTTCGCGGCTCATTTGTTTTTTTGTTGCCTGCCGTCTTGGAATACCAGCCTTCGCTTGCTTTGTATTTTTCAGGGTGAACCGCTCTTTGCTTAAGATATTCAATCATATCGTCGGTTTTAATGGTATATCGTCGTGTCTTTTTGCCCGTGTCTTCACAAGAGATTGTGCCGCTTTGCAATAAGTAAAGTGCTGTTGCCTTGCTTATGTTTGCTATCCTATATAACTGATCCTTGCTCATAGTTTTAGGGTATTGCTTTTTAATTTGTCTATAATGAGCTTCCGTTTTTTTCATGTTCATACCGCCTTTTTTTTATTGGTCAACGGCAGGTATTTACATGAAATTTTATTTTATAAAACAACTGAAAAGTTGTAGGATTTTCTTGCCTGTTCTCCCCAAGTTCTCCCCAAAATGCTCAGTTCTCCCCAAAAATCGGAAAATTTCGGCTATTCGAACTCACCAGTATCTTGAAAAATTTTCGGGAATTTTTGAAGCTTAAATCTTTAAAAAACCTCTAAACATGGGCTTCTTCAAGTTCCGCTATCTTCTTTCAATTTTTCCTGTTTCCGTCTATGTCTAAATAGCGTGTTTTGACTCACAGTGTCATCGCCTACACCCGGACAATAGATATTATCTTCATCCTCTCGTTACGGCATTGGCTCCGTATCAGAGAAAACAGTATCTGTATGGGCGGCCATAACAGTGACTTCATTAACTGCCTTCGCAATTCATCGGGAATATAACGTTCTTCGCGTCGTCAATATACACACCATCTACGCCGATTGATTCCAGCCATGCTTTGCAGAAATCAGCTCTTGCCTCTTCTTTATTGGAAGGTGCCGGAATACCGCATAGCGTTCTTAAAAGTTTCAACGTGGCAGTGTAGTTTTCCTGAATGTAGGTCTCGATTATCTCCGTGTACATAGCAAGATACCTTTTCTTTCCGCAACAGCAAGCCGTTAAGTGTAATCTTTTAATAATGCCGCACCCACAATTCCGGCATCATTACCTAAAACCGCTTTGCATATCTGGGTATGTTTTTTTCTTTTTAACCAGTTACTGTTTTCTGCTACGTGTTTTTTCAGCGGTTCCAACAGTTCCTCAGCCTGGCTCAGCCCTCCTCCAATAGCAATGACTTGAGGTCTCAAACTATAAAGAATACTGATAATGCCATCTCCCAGATACCTTATGTAGTCTCTGAAAACCGTCTCCGTCACCTTATCATTGCAACGCAGTGCCTGAAATATAATCTCTCCGTTCGCCTTTCCGCCATTCTGCTGAATCAGAGAGAACAACACAGATTTATGGTTTTCGTATGCGGCTTTCTCTGCGGCACTGACCAACGCGGAGGCAGAAGCGAAGTGTTCCCAGTTTCCTTTTTCCTCTTGGGAAATAATCATACCTCCGAATTCACCGGCTAAGCCGGCGTATCCGGTATAAAGTTTCTTGTTTATAATAATTCCACCGCCAACGCCAGTCCCTAATGTCACCATGACGAAACTGCTTATATCCCTATCTCTCAAAGCGTGATACTCACCCAGTGCGGCACAATTAGCATCGTTATTAACAAGAATTGGTGCTGAGATTGCCTTCTCCAGCTTTGTTCTAAGAGGAAAGTTCTTCAAACCTAGATTTCCGGCACACACAACAACGCCTTCTTCTGCATCAACACCCCCTGGGCATCCTACGCCGATCCTCTGAATATCACTGATCTGCAGATTCGCACCTTTTAGGATCACCTCGATTAGATCTGCAATTCCGTTTATAAAACTTACTTCATCTCCGATTACTGTAGGATTTGCCGCCTTATAAATAATGTGCCCCGTTTCGGAGACCACACCGGCTTTTACCGTTGTTCCGCCTACGTCTATTCCTATGTAATACATGGTATCCAGTCAACTTCTCTCTACTTAACTTATTGGAAATGCTTATCAACTATTTGTGAAAAACACATTCTCCGTCTAAATATGTAGCTTCCAGATCGTAATCTTGATTCAATATAACTATATCTGCCGCCTTGCCTTCTGCGATGCTGCCGGTAATGTGGTCAATCTTCATGCTCTTTGCAGGATTCAGTGATGCCATTTTAGAAATGTGTTCCAGCGGTATTCCGGAAGCATATAGGTTCTTAACATCATAATAAAGCGACCTTACGCTGCCCAAAATCGTTCCGTCTGCCCCTCGACTCGCACCGTCAACAACATACCGTGTAGCACCGTTTACTACATATTCTTTCATATCCGTTCCTGTAGCAGTTATGGAATCGCTGACCATGATTGTCCGCTCCGATCCTTTGATCATATAAATCAGCTTGACTGTTGCAGGATGGAGATGTACATAGTCGCAGATCATTTCGCAATACACATTTGGGTCTGTTAACACAGCGCCGACAATACCTGGCTCTCTATGATGAAAGGATCTTGCTGCATTAAAGGTGTGTGTTGATTGAGTCGCACCTGCTGCAATAGCTTTTACCGTAGTTTCATAATCCGCATTTGAATGCCCCAGAGCAACCGTAATACCTTTGCTTACGGCATATCTGATTATCTCCTCAGCGCCATCTATTTCTGGCGAGATCGTCATGATCTTCAAAAGACCATGACTATGTTCTACCATTGCGTCCAGCTTTTCGATAGTCGGTAATTCAGTTATACCATTTGCTCTTGCACTTAGGAAAGGTCCTTCCGCATGAATTCCTGCAATTTTGCTTCCAGCTTTTTTCTTTGAGAACTTTGCCGCTATTTCAAAGCGGTTTAGCAGTGCATCGAATGTCGGGCTGAAAGTAGTAATTGCAATGCTTGTTACGCCCTGAGTTGCCTCGTATCTTGTAATTAGGGATAAATCAGGGTTAACATCATCTATTCTGACACCGTTTGCACCGTGAATATGGCTGTCAATAAATCCGGGGAGAATATACTTGCCGGTCACGTCCAGCTTGTCAGTACCCTCGATATTATTCTGAATTTTTGCAATCCTGCCATTTTTGATTTCCACATCACATTTTGTTAAGTGAAAATCGGCATCCATAACCATACCGTTTGCAAATATCATTTTCTTTCCTCCGTTTGTTTTATTTCTTCTGTATCAATTACTCCGCTAAACGAGCTACAGCTACACGTACGCAAAAGGACATACCCGAGCTCTGTGCAGAAAAATTCACAGACAACATTTCTCCCTTCTGCATGAATTCCAACGCTTCGCCGTTATCCATCCAGTATATGTTTTTCACCGTGTCTTTCACAACGTTAAAGGCATAGCATCCTCCTCTGCGGCTGCTCGCTGTGACATTCTCATTTTCAAGCGCACCCGGTCTCACACGGAAAATATAAAGCCTGTTATCACCTTTCAGTATAAAGGAGTTACCCAGAGATTTTGTCGGATACGGTTTCCTCTCATATATTGCCTCTCCGAAGATGTATGTCCATCGTCCGATGAGTTTCAGCAGCTCCTTTTGACATGTATCAACGTTCCCCTGTGGCCGCGGTCCGATATTGAGCAGATAGTTTGCGCCGACCTTTATGCTAAAGCATAAGCTCTCGATCAGGATTGCCGGTGATTTGTAGTTCAGATCGCAGCTTCCGAAGCCCCAGTGATCATTTATTGTTTCGCACATTTCGGCAGCCAGATACTTTGTCATGCCTTTCCTGTTCATCGGCTCCGGCCGCCCTGCTCAAAGGTCACAGAATCGATTTCCGGATGTCCGGCTCTTTCTCTTGCATCAAGGCCGATATTGTTGATGATCATGGCCTCGGGCTGATACCTCCGAATGATCCCGTACAGTCTGTCTTCCTTCCAATCCGCATCCGGCTTTGACCAGTTCCCGTCAAACCAGAATCCTCCGATCCTGCCATAATTTTTACACAGTATTTCTACGCTCCTGTTTAAATACTCCAAATAGGCATCGAAATCATTTTCGAAACATTTCTGATACCAATCAAGTGTAGTATGGTAGAAGAATGGTACAATGTCGTGCTTTCTACAGGCATTCACATATTCTCTTACCAGATCTCTTTTGCAGGGTGTGTGCATCACATCGAAATCGCTCAGCCCACAGGTGTCATACAGTGAAAATCACTCGTGGTATCTAGTCATCAGAACAATGTATTTGCAACCTGCGTTTTTGGATGTTATAATTAAATTTTTTGCATCAAAGCTCTCCGCTGTAAAGGTTTCAGCTAGTTTTTCGTACTCATTCATGTCCATGTGTTCATTATAAAAAACTCATTCTCCGCGTTCCAACTGAGAATACAGACCCCAGTGAACAAACATGCCAAAGCCCAGTTTTTCAAAGTCTGCAACATATTTTTTGGGTTCAGGTATACTCATAAAACTCTCCTTTTTCTCTACATATCAAAGAATATGTTTTCTATAATGAATATGCTCTCACACAGAGCTGCTGATGCATCGGATATTGCACGCCCTCTTGGAATTCAGAGGACGTGCATATTACGTAGAAAAAATTATAAAATGATCTTAGGATCCTTGAAAAAACAGTATCAGGTCATTTCAGCTCGAACATCTTTGTTTCGCCCTTATACATAGTGCATCTGATCTCAGCACTGTTTTCACTGTAATACTGTTCCTCATATACCTCGTAGGCTGATGCCTGCTTGGGGAGCTTAATCACCTTGTCCCCGCTCCTTGCCGCATGAACAACGACATAATTATTGTTTGCATACAGGACATCATTGTTTTCAGTATATATGTGGCATCCCGCATATCTTGCGATCTCTCTCATAACGTCTGAGCATATATATTTGCTTGCGCAGTAGATGGAGGTAAAGCCGCCGCACTCCTTGACCGTCAGTGCAGGATTCTTATTTTCCACCAGATATGCAAGATCTGTGGCTTCTTCATCTATTGAATGAAATTCCGGATAAAGGTTTACCCTTGAGGATCTGGGAATAAAAATATTAGCCCCCGTGGATGAGTTAAACCACATCTTTCTCTTGAAGTCACCGTACAGCTCCGCTTTATCCAGATTCCCGGACAGCAGCTTCTCGTTCTTATAGAATTTAAATTTACCGCGAACTACACCATTGACAATGCCCATTTTGATACCGGTGAGATCTGTAACATTATCTTCCGAAAATATTTTTTCTCTGTCCGGATTTATGCAGCCGGAAGCATACATAAACAAGGCGACCGCATGGTTTTTCCTCAGTTTTTCCTTTATTGCCGCTCTCTCCGCATCCGTAAGATACAGAGTATTCGCAAAAACGTATAGCTTGTAGTCCGGCATATTGGGGTTCAAAAGATCATTGTGGAAATACCTGTCGCTCGGAGCGCCGATGATGTCTATTTCATAGTTTCTGAAATACTCAACTAACTGATGTGAGCTCTCCTCGCTTATTACATGCAAACTCTCCTCATCGTATATAAAAGCGATCTCACTATTTTTTCTGCGATCCTTTTCATATGCCTGATGTGCGATCTCTTGCTGCCTTGCAAACAGCTTGTAGATCTCCCCATCCTTATACCGTCCGCCGCCGATCTGCTGATCAAACCACCATGCATGCGTATCCACAAGAAGATTTCTGCCGAATTCCCGCTTCAACACATTGAAGGTGTCTTCAATCTCATACACCTCGTAATTATTTCTTATGTACGGTATTTCGTGGTATGTCCTTGCATCGTCTTCTACGATGTAGATGCAGTTGTGCAATGCGAAGGAGTCAAAAACCTCTCTTTGCCCCACAAAGCCTCCGGGTTGTCTGTTTTCATACACCCCCGGAGCGGCAAGGAAATCTATAGCCCCAGACAATAATATATCGTACACATTTCCGGACTGGGAAAAATCGTAATATCTGACGCATCCTGCCGCACCGTAAAAAGCGCCGGTCATTTTGGTCCCGTTAGAGCGCTTCTTAATTATCTCTCCGAAGTAGATAACAGAATTTGCTGTACCCACATGAAGCGCTCTGAAAAAATCATGCACATCCATGTGATACTTCAAATTCAGAAAATGACCTATATTTGTCCCATTAGTCGGTGGCTTGGGCTGCCCGGATGTGGATCTTACATTACCTGGATTGTTCAGATCATAGTCGATGCCGTCTATACAATACCGCCCTTCCACCCCAGGAATTGTCGGTGCTTCAAATGAAGCATTGGGATCATTCCATGCTTTTCTCAGATTTTCCTCGGTTTTGTACTTAAGCTTGAGGTATTTAGTAAACTCTTTTCTGAACGCGGGACTCAGATCGGCATAAACGTCCTGATAGTCCCGATCAATGACCTTGTCAAATCCGCCGCTGTCAGAATATTTTGATTTGTCTGTGTACTGCATTGGAGTCAGATAGTACCACTCACTGGTTCCTCCGGCAGCAAAAAAGTACCCGGCTATTCTGTCTCCATAGGGCAATGCTTCAATTTTGTCGTACAGCTCCAAAAGGGCTTTGCTTGCATCTTCCCTCCACTTTTGTGAGGAGAGAGAGTAAATTGCCGGATAAAGAGCCTCATAAGATTCCGTTCTCAACAGCACCGGCTTCTTTTTCCCGTCGCTGTAGCAAACTGTTTCGTCAGGATTCTCCTCGCACCAATTAACAGGGGGATGCATTCCGACACGCAGGAACAGATATGCATCAGGTACTGCTCTTAAAATGACTTCAGCCTCTTGCTTGAACTGTTCAAATGCATCTTTTACTATCCAGTCCGTATCACAAATGAGGAAAAAGATCTTTATTCCGCTTTTTCCGAGATTTCTGTAATACTCTTCATCAAGGATCTTTTTGTTTGTCTTTTTATCCAGCGTTGAGACTGTAACCATCATCGGCGGGTACGGTTTCCCGTCTATCATTATTGCCGGTCTGCCGTGATAATCAGAAATCACTGTAGTCGCCATTTGTTTATCCTTCCTGTATAACAATTAACGTGGAGTCAATTGTTACATTGTCTCCACGTTAATTAAAAAATGCTATTTTACTTTTTGCTTGCTTGTTCCATAATAATTGCGGAAGCCCATTCAATTACCTGATTTGCACCCAGGCCTTCGCAGTCACTGACCATTTCGTTCCATGCTGCTTCAAACTCCGCATCGGATTCAGCATAAACCATCTTCCAGCTTGCATTCTGAATCACGTCATTAAGCGAGCTGATCAGCAGCTTCATCTGATCGTCAGGCTGCAGGTAGGAGGCGAGGTCTGCGATCTTGCTGCTTTCGCACAGTGCATTCTTGTCTGCCAGCAGCTCTCTCCAGCTGTTATAGCCCATGGTCTTTTTCCATGCATCGAAGTTGTCGGAGGCCGCAGCAATCTCCTGATACTCAGAGTATCCCATCACGTCATAAATTCTCTTGTTGCCCTTTCCGTCCTCAAAGCTGGTTTCTACACCGGCATTGCACAGATACCCTGTGTTGAAGTAGTCAAAGGTCTCGCCATTATCAAGAGGATAGCCAACCATCTGACCATTCTCCTTGATATACTCAAGGAATCTGTCGGTAAGATACATATTGTTGCCTTCGGAGTACAAGATGCCGCCGCCATCAGGACCGAAAACAAGCAGCTTCAGCGCATCAGGATCGCAAAGGATATCCAGGAAAGCAAGAGCTTCATCTATGTTCACGCTGTTTGTTTTGATGGCAATAAGGCTATGGGTTCTTCCCAATTCAGCCTCACTGTCATAGAAAATCTTTGTATCAGGAAGCAGATATTCCATAAAGATGGGGCTGGGTCCAAGCAAGTTGCCGCCGGGAACCATTACATAACCGGCCTCGGTACGGGTCAAAACACTAGCGCGCTCGGAGCTGATGCTGTCAGGATCAAGAACGCCTCTGCGGTAGCACTCGTTATACCACTTCAGGCCTTCGTAATACAAGCTGTCCTTGGAAAGAATGCTGGACACAGTATCGTTAGTCTTATTGGCTTCAAGCAAATATGCCAGATAGTCAATACCATAGCCCTGCCATACGAAATAAGCCTGCATATTCCTCCAGCATTCGTAGCCGGAGCAATCATACAGAGCAATGCCCTGCATGGGGACGCCGTCAATTTCGGGGCATGCATCGAGCATCTGCTCCATAACGTCGATCAGCTCCCAAACACCATTGATCTCGGGTGCTCCGATATTTTCATAAGCATCCCATCTGATTTTCAGGCTGTATCTGTCAGTAGAGTTGAGAAGCATGCTTGCTTTAGATTCCTTACCTACATAAGTAGGAAGTCCATAAAGGCCGCCAGTTCCACCGCTGAAGTTGTTTCTCACGTTTTCCAGTGCGCCTTCCACGCAATCGCCGGAGGAATAAAGGTGAGGAAGCTTATTCTGATATTCATCTAGGTTGAGGATCATACCTTCCTCTATCAGTGCCTGCAGATTCTCCTTGGGAACATACATTATATCGGGAAGGTCGCCGCTTGCAAGGATCGCATTGGTCTTTTCCTTGGAGTATGCCCATACTTCAAGGTTAAAGCCTTTTTCTGCAAAGAATTCGCCTCTGTGTCCGCCGACAACGCCGCTTAGGAGTGAAGCGCTGTCGGAATACAGTGTCAGGGTGGGAATCTCTTTCCTTTTGGTCTGCTCGGTCTGTGCAGGCTCTTCAGCCTGAGCACCGCATGCAGACATAGCCAGCATACTGACGGTCATCAGCAAAACCAGCAACATTGATATTGTTCTTTTTGATTTTCGCATCTAATTTTCTCCTTCTGTATTTTTTATAAAATTTTCTCCGCAAAATAGATAAGATTATTCTGAAAAAACCGCGGTACCAAACGATTTTTGTGGTCTCATCAGCTTATGCCAGAGAAAACTTTTATCCCTTTACTGCGCCAACCATGATGCCCTTTACATAGAACTTCTGTATTGACGGATAAACAAGCATGATCGGTATGATTATTACCATTGTCAGTGTCATACGAATACCGGTCGGAGTTATTGATGCAGCTGAATCCATGCCTGAAACCTCGATCTGTTGCGCAGCTGCGCTCACCTGATTAAGCAATTCATACAACCGGAACTGCAGTGTGTACAGGCTTGTGTTTGTGATATAAAGCTTTGTGGTGAAGAAGTCATTCCAATGTTGCACAGCGGAAAACAGGCCCACTGTTGCCAAGATCGGCTTTTGCAGAGGTAATACGATTTTGAAAAACCTTGTTAAATATCCGGCTCCGTCAAGATAAGCGGATTCCTCAAGCTCTGCAGGCATTGCCTCTATTGATGTCTTTATCAGGATCATGTTATATACGCTGACAAGACCCGGTACGATATAGACCCAAAAGCTGTTCACAAGGCCAAGCATACGGTTGTTCAGATATATTGGGATCAAGCCCGGAGAGAAGTACACCGTTACAACCACAAGACGATACCAAAACTTTCTTTTCCACATATTCTGCTTTGTGAAAAAGTATGCAGTGTATGCGCTTACCAGCAGTGTCAATGAAGTTCCAATAATCACTCTCAGAACCGATATCTTCGCAGAATGGAGAAGGTTCTGTATGCCGAACACCTTTCTATAGTTGTCAAAGTTTATTCCTATGGGAAAAATCGTAATCTGACCCAAGTCCACCAGCTTGGCGTTACTTATAGTGCAGATAAAAAGATAATAGAACGGGAACAAGCATACCAGCACTATCAGACTGAAAATCGTACAGGTAATTATATTAAATATGATTTCTTCTCTGGTTAGCTTGACTTTTGCTTTTGTCTTAGCCATTTATTCTACCTCAACGCTCTTCATCTTAAAATACGCTGGTTCCGCGAATTATCTTCGATGCAGTGTTTGCTATAAAAAACAGAACCAGAGCCACCAGCGACTTTAACGTACCGACTACAACACCGTAAGAAATCTGTCCGGTGCCAATGCCCAAATTGTAAACATACAAATCAAGGACTTCAATATAATCATTGTTAAGGGCGTTGCCGAAGGCAAGGTACTGGTCAACTCCGGTGTTCAGGAAGTTGCCTATACTGATAATCAAAAGAACAAAATATGTAGGAATAAGCTGTGGGATCGTAATATGCCATATTCTCTGCATTTTGCTCGCGCCGTCCACCATGGCTGCTTCATAGATCTCCTGATCAAGTCCGGCAATTCCGGCAAAATACACGATCGCATTCCATCCGAGCATCTTCCATTGCTGCAGCAGCACCTGGGTCAGCCACACATGCTTGTTTGATGTAAGCACATTTACTTTTGCGTCTGTTCCGAGAGCCTTCAAGGTGGAATTCACCATTCCGTTAGAGCCAAACATAGAAAGTGCCATGGAAAAAATTATGACCCAGCTGATGAAGTTCGGAAGTGTCGTTGCCGTCTGAACTACTTTCTGAAATCTTTTGTTTCTGACTTCACTCAGAAATATTGCAAAAAACATGGGAAGCAGGGAAAACAGAAATGCAACAAAATTAATGCCGAATGTATTGCGCAAAACTCGCAATATGTTTTTCTGCATTATTGGATTGGAAAACAAATCTCTGAAGTTCTGCAGACCCACAAATTGACATTTTGCCAGGCTCTTTCCCGGTATATAGCGTACAAAGGCATACGACCATCCCCAAAGAGGAAGATATTTAAAAATTATAATAAATATGACTACCGGCAATATGTACAAGAACAACTTGAAATCTTGTTCCCTCTTAACTTTCATGCGTTTCTCCTGCCTCACATTTCTTTACTTTTATACTCTATTCTCAATAATCATTTGTGTCAATCACTATTTTTTCGAATAATATCAATAATTACGGTTTCTCTTTTTGCGCGTTTTGACAAAAAGCATATAAACGTTTATCATGCAGGTGGAGAATGTTCATCATAGTAGATAATAAATAATGCCTACTGAACAATAGCCAATTTTCCTGGGGAACCAGCGATCCCAGCCAAAGCAGAACTAGGCGCAAAAAGGCAGATTGAATCTTCCGCAGATTCAGCACCAGAATGGACATGGCCAACACATAACCAGCCGTTTCGCGCAGCTTGGCTTTCACAAGCCCAAGGCCACACTTTTGCTTGCACTTATTATGTCACAGAAACCGCGCAATGTCTTGATATTACATCTATTTTTGATTGTTCAATGAACATTAATTATATTTGGCAAAGCTGTCTTGTAATGTTTTATTTTTGCTCGTGCTGTGGCAGTCAGGAAGAGAGGATTTTGATAATGTATACAGTTTTAATTGTCGATGATGAGACTTCCGTGCTGAAATCACTGTCCACCAACATCGCCTGGCAGCAGCTTGGTGTCAGCACCCTGCTGACTGCCTCTGACGGTAAGCGGGCATTGGAAATGCTGTCATCTCAACAGGTCAATTTGGTCATAACTGACATTAAAATGCCTAACATGGATGGGATAGCTCTGTTGGGTGAGATACATTCAAAATATCCGGATACCCTTTGCATTTTATTGACTGCATACAGCGAATTTGAATTCGCACGCAAGGCAATACAGTTTGGTGTAGAAAACTATCTGTTAAAGCCGTTAAACAGCAAGGAATTGGAAGAAACCATAGAAAATGCCCTAGATAAAATATATCTGAACCAAAAGATAACAAACAATTCGTTCCGGTATAATATACTTACCCGTTGGGTCACCGGCAATATTACCAGCGAGGAATTGAGTGAGCGCAGCAGTCTTTTAGGGATCAATTTGTATCTCCCCGAATACTGTGTTATATATCTGTGTTCAAAGGATACTTCTGTTTCCCTATCCGCATACAGTAAATCATGTGCATCTGGCTTGTCCTCTTCTTATGAGCTGTACAAATTTATGGATAACTTCGGAAGATACATTTTTATTCTCGGTAGCAGCCACATTCTTCATGATCAGATCGTTTTAGACTTCAGGGCCGAGAGTGTCAGGCAGGGTGTTGAGTCTTCGGTGGTGCTGGCAATCGGCAAAACAGTCTACAACGCGAACAAGCTTCCCGAAAGCTACAAAAGCGCATTCGGTCTTCTGAAAAGCGCAGATATGGAGGAGTCTGGAATGCTCGTTCTGACTGATGAAGATTCCGCAGAGCAGGAAATTGACATTCTGATCCACAAGATCAACAGTTCATTTCAGCAACATGATAAGCAGTTGCTGTCCGAACAGTTTCAGTTCATCGCAAGTGAATTATATCAAGCAGCCGTAAGCTCCTCTGCTCAGTCGGCTCTTGCTCTTCTCAAAAAATCACTGTACTTTTTCTTTTCTCAAGAATTCCCTATGTTTTCCGAAATGCAAAAACTGCTTTTCAGCAGAATTCAGTTATTGCCGGTTTCCACTGACAAATCCGTCTTTGAAAGCTCTGTAATAGATCTTCTGAACTACAGCCACATTCAGTTTTGCTACTACGTTAAGCAGTTCAGTCCGATCATTCAGGTAGCGATTGATTATATACACAAGTACTATTCGAAAGACATTTCAATACAGGATTTCAGCGCGAACAACAAAATAAGCCCTGCTTATCTCGGCTATCTATTTAAGAAAGAAACCGGCTTCTTTTTCAACAACTATCTGACACAGTACCGGATAAGCTGCTCGATCCCGTTGCTGCTTAACACCAGTCAAAAGGTAAACGATATTGCGTTAAATGTAGGATTTACCTATCCCAGCTATTACATTTCATGCTTCCGGAAGCAGAAAGGAATGTCTCCCCAAAAATACAGACAATTATGAGGAAAACGTATGTCAAAAAAACATTTTACTTTAATAACCAGCTTATATACATTGCTGCTGTTAATAGTCACCGCTATTGCATGCTTTTTTTCTTATCAACAGAAAAAACAGGAATTCATATCGCAAATCGACATGATCTTTATTCAGTTAGGTCAGGAATACAGAGACGTTGTAGATAATTTTTGGCAAATATATATGCCTTTTTTTGAATCAAATACTTCATCATACGATATTAGGAATATATATTTTGAAAAGGATCCGTTCGGGGATCTGTCTCCGTTTGAAAAGAAAAATTTAGAAAAACTGATGAAGCAAATGCTTCTGCGGAATGATGAAGTGCAGTGGGTCGTGCTTTATAATCCTAACAGAAGCGATAACTATATTCTTTATAAAAACAATCTGGGCTTAACTCGTCTTACGGATGATTTCCCCTTTTTCGAAGCCCTTAACGTAAGCTCAAGAAAAATGCAGATATACGGTGCGCAAAATCTTCTGACTTCGAAGCTGCCGCAATATACTTTTGCGGTTTGCGGAGGCATTTCCGATAATATAGGTGTTGGAAAAATACTGGCTGGATACACAACAACAAAGTTTTACTCAATTTGCAGCAACTCACCAAGCAAGCAGATCTCTATCAACTATGTTCTGTCCAACGACGGTGAGATTCTCTTTGACTCCAGCAATGAATACGATGCCAGTTATACATATTGTTCAGAGGCTCCATACACAGGAGTCGATCTGAGCCCTTCCGGGCAGAAGATATACATTCGTTCCCAAGCCTGTGGAACAGCTTCTTCATTGTTGACTTACTACATCTCATATTGGGAGTTGTTTTCATACTGCCACAGTAATACGATACCGCTTTTGCTGGTTTTTTTAGTTTTTATGACTATATCTATTCTGATATATTTCATTCTGCAGCGCATGGTTACTAAGGAGATCGCAATAATTAATGACGGTTTGGTCAAGATTGGCGAAAACAATCTGGATTATCGGATAACCGAACAATTTGTTCAAAGCGGACTCCCGGAAATTGCCGCCTCAATTAACCAAATGACGCTGAATCTGAAGCATAACATCAACCGTGCTTACTACTATGAGATCAAACAAAGGGAAGCAGAGTTAGCAGAGCTGCAATCAAAATTCAACCCTCATTTTCTGTACAACACTCTTGAGATGCTCCGCTCCAGATGCCAGAAAAACGGTGATGAGACCGTGCAGGAGTTAATCACTCAAATGGCTGCTATCTTCCGCGGCTTTATCGGTTCAAAGACCTTCATTCCCCTCACTGATGAGTTGGCCTTCAGCCAACATTATCTTGCACTGTTCGGTGCCAGGTATGAAGATATGATCGAGATCCGGTACGATTTCGACAAGGAGATTTTGGAGTACGGAATAATTCGGAATATTTTTCAGCCTTTGATAGAAAACTATTTTGTCCACGGCTTTGACACATCAAATGAATACAATTATATTCTGTTCAAGGGAAAGTCTTTGGATAATCATACTATGCTTCTGACCGTAGAGGACAACGGCAGCGGTATGACCGCGGATGAGATGAAACATTTGAATGCCTGTCTGCATGAACCAATCAAACTTGATATCGAAAGCTATGGTCTGAAGAATCTGCACCAAAGGCTGCAGCTTTTTTACGGTCAAGGTTGCGGGCTCATCGTTTCTCCCAATTCTAATGGCGGCAAGGGCTTATCAATTGAGATACGAGCCCTTAAAATAACCTGCGAGGAATACGAAAAGAGGTCATGACCTTATCAAATATTCTTCAGCGTAATTGGGGCTATAGCAAAAAGCAGCCCCAGTCACAAAAGAAAAAGCCTTGGGGCTGTAGCAGGAAATCTGCAAAAAACAGGCGTCAAGGCTTTTCCTTTTTGGTATAATTCAGGTGTGAAGAAAATCAATACCGGAAAGAATTATCGCACATTAACCCGGAATGTGCAGCTGTTAATTGATGAAAGCTTCGCAGAAAAGATAATACCGGCAAACGACAGCGTGCGGTAAGGTAGAATAAATTGTGCAAATTGGAAGAGACATAAAAAGAGACAAGGTTTGCAGATCTCTGTTAAAATGAAGTTCTCATACACCATTCTGAAAGGAGAAGCAAACCATGCCTCTCTTTATTCCTCTTTCAATTTGCGCACTTTATTTTACCTTATCGCGATGTTCCATCGCTATTTTTCGTCTCGCTGTCGCTCGTTGATCTGCTGTTTGTGTTCTTCCAAACCCAGAAGATAAGCGGTGTTCGCCTTGTGAATCAGTAATTCTCGCATCTGTTCCTGCGTTTTGTGGTAGTCGGCATAAGCTGCTTTTTTCTCACTCAGCAGCTTTGCGAATTCTTCACTCAGGCTCTTGACCATAGGGAGCTTTTTAAGTCCAAAATCATCAAAGGTTTTCTTCGCCGCTTTGTGAATAAGGATATCGCTCTCATGCTCCGTGAGATACTTTTTGGAATAGCCTGCCTTGCGATATCCAGTGTAAACCTCGCGCGTCTTGGAGTAGTTAATGATATGCATCCGCAAGGCCTGTACCTCTGACATTCGCGTTTCCGTTGCCTTGATCATTGCTTTCAATTCGTAAAATCTTCCTTCGGTATTGGCGGCAGCATTAGCAAGAGCATCAAAATCGGCAAAACCCTTTTCCTCCAAATACACCAGTGTCTTTGCCATCTGCTTGAGCTTTACTACTTTCATCGTCTGGTCGTACCAATAGCCTTTACCGGAATTGAGCTTCGCCTCTATATCGGAAATCAGCGCTGTACACTCTTTGCGTTTCGGATATTTCTTCCTGACAAAGGGCTTGTGCATTTTGCTTCCTACAAGAACTGAACGAAGCTCCTGTTCGGAATACCCCTCACCGAGAGATTCCAGTCGGATGCTCTGTTTTTGATTTTCGTGCCGGAGCAACAATCTGCCTTTTCGTGCAACGGAATAGCCGGAGGATTTCAAAAGCGCTAGGAACGCATCGAAGTCCTGTGGCTCCTTTTCAAGGGCGGCATCTATCACCATGCGGAGTAGATCACGATTGGATAGTTTTTCATGACCGCCTAGCCACCTGTTATAGCTCAGACCATGTTTCTGTGAATTTTCTATGACAGACAGTCGGTGCTCGGCACAAATCAGATCGGAAAGCTTGCGGACAGCCCGGTAGCTTCCAATGAAGTTACTGAATTTCCGTGTGCAGTCAAGGGTCGTAGAATTCCAGTAAATGTGATTGTGAATGTGCACTTTGTCAATGTAGGTACAAACAATAAATGCGTTATTCCCCTTGCTGAAGCGCTTAACAAATTCGTAACCGATACGGTTCGCCTCCTCGGGCGAAACCCCTCCCGGCTTGAAAGACTGCCGTATCTGATAAGCTATAATATCGCTTTCCTGAACACATCCGGTTAGCTCTCGGTACTCTCGCTTGGACAAAGCAAATTCGGAAACCACGGTATCCGGGTCGCAGGCAAAAGTAGAGATCAGCTCACCGTCCTCGGTCTTATCCGGGTTAATGCCGTAGTCTGTCCTATCCGCCAGACATTGTGCCAGCGTTTTATCTTTATTCAAATGCATCGGAATGATTCGTGTCGTTGCCATAAACCCTCCAAAAGAAAAAACGCAGGACCTTTCCTGCGCCAGTCTATCGACAAAATCCCAGCTGATACGCTGGGACTTTGTCGTCAGACTGAAGTCTATATCATAGACTCTCCGCTTTCGTTAAGCCGTTTGGCGATTTGATTGATGTTGTTGCTGGTATAGCGCAGGAGTGAAATCATCTGTTTCAGTGCCGGCAAGTCCAGCTTTATCACAAGACCGTCCAGAGCCATCTTGCGAAGAAAGGCCTCCTGGTTTGTGATGCCGATCCGCGCCATTGTTTATTTCAGAAGCTGATGTTCCTCCTCCGTCAATTGAACAGAGATGCGGATATTTCGTCGCATGAACTATGCACTCATAGGGACAGCTCCTTGGCTTTTTTTATCGCTTTCTTTGTCTCTTCTGAAGATCTGCTTTTCAGTTTGTCGATTATTGAAGGTTTGCGCTCATGGATTTTTGCACTCTCTCGCGTCAGTTTAGTAAAGAGGTCAACCAGTCCGCTGTGACTGTTGACTGCAAAATAGCAGTTTCGATCCGTTCCCCAGGCATCGGCATTTTCAATGACAGGAAAGTCTTTTGCCCATTGCTTATTATCGTTTGAAAAGCGTCCGTCCCAATCTTTCTGACGGATAGTAATTGCAAGCACATACAATACACGCTCATAGCCGAATTGCTCCGCTACTTGCGTGACGGCTTCTTTATGCAAAATATTATCGTAGTAGTGCTCAGAGATTGCTTTCTCGATTGCCTCCTTACAGGCGGTATTCGCTTTGTTGGAAGTACGGTAAAGCTCCAATTCGTTATTTTCGCGAGCGTAGGCAGCAGGGAATCTATATACCGGAATATCCTTCATGTTGATTTACCAATCCTTTCTTTTGATTTACAGGGTTCCTCCTTCTTTGCAAAGAATTAGAACACCCGGTCTGGATGCTCTATGTAGGAATATTTAGTTTGCAGTTGGAGATTAAATAGCTGTCAGCCTATCTGTTATTTGTCTGAAGAAGTCTGAACTCCAAACATCCAGAACGGAAGTGTCATGAATAAAAGGCTCAACATCCTGTCTGGCTTGTGCATAATCAATGTTGTCAAAGCGTTCTGCCAGCATCTTTTTTATCTCATTCAGAGAACAGTCTGAATCAGCGGTAATGTACCTGGAGTCCATGAGTCGCTCCCGGAGGTGCTTTTGGTTAACTGCTGCGCCTCTTGAAAGATAAAAGACATAATCATAAAGGTCTCTGCCCTTGATACGACTCTGCCACGCACGACAGATGACTGCATGTATTTTCCCGGCAAACAGAGAGGGCATATCGTACATTTTCACCTCATAGGGCACCGGCAGCAGCCGATATTTGTGCTCAAATGTAGCATAGGCCGGAGGATTGACATCCACTTCAAATTTTATTCTTACGGTCTCGTTTTTGGATACGCTTCCCGCAACCTTTTCATCGGCATAGAACAGCAGAAGATGCTCCTTCGTATTTCCTTTCAGAAAAGCGGAACGGATCGTACTTTCTTTCGTTTTTTGTTTTTCCTGAATTTCCACGTTCAGACCAAACGATTTTACTTCCTTCTCCAGCACAGGGAAATAGGAACCTAAGTCAAAATCCAATTCCTCGGCCTCCAGTGAAAAATCCAAATCTTCCGAGAAGCGATCAAGACCATAGAAGATTCTCAGAGCTGTCCCGCCGTATAACGCTGCCTTCTTAAAGAACCCGGCACGAGACAAACCACACAGCACAATTTCCTGCATGATCTCCTTCATGGCATTTTTCCTGTCATAGATATTTTCTACATGGTAGTTTTTCAGCATTTGTTCAATGACTGCGCTCATATCATATTCTCCTTAAAAGCGAGCAGAGCTTCTTGATGTTCGTGGTGCGATACGCTTCGCTGTACTCGCAGACTTTATTTGCATCCAGCTTTTTCAGTTCAGCTTCCTCAATCCGTAAATCTTCCGTCAAAAGCTGCATGAGTCTCTTTATGTTCGGAACGGGAGAAATTGTATAAAGCTGGTCGCACAGCGCCTTTTCCGGTTCGGCGATTCGATAGAAATAGTCTCCTTCCTGAATCAATCTGATCCCTAACGGAAACGCCTCTGGCGGCACGTCCCGATAAGTAAATGTCCCGAAGGATGTTTCATACTTCTTTTTCTTTTTCTTTTCAAAGGTAGCGCAGGTAACAGTATATACCGCTTCGGGAATCAGTCCATAATAGGCCAAAGCATATTCAAAAGAAATGTACGACGGCCCGTAAATACTGCCTGCAAGCAGATGGGCCGGCACATTTGGGTCGGTTTCATAGAGCCCTCTTGTAATCGGAAAGCATTCGCCACGCTCTACCATACGCGAGAGCTTTGACTTCGGAGAGGCGTATTCGTTTAATTCATATAAGAGCATTGCTGTTGTCTTTATCATATTTTCACCTCGCAGTCTCATTATATGCAACTATCTGGCGAAAATCAAGTAGTTTTGAAAAAGATTTGCTAGAACGAAGCAAAAATAAAATTTGAAGGAAACTGCAGTTTGATGCAAATTATTACAGCTTTTGCGATGAAGCGGGAGCGGCCTTGTAAGCCGCTCCCGTTGCCGCATTCTCCTTATTCGTTTGTATCGAAGTCCGGAACAAGATCCAGCTCTGTAAATTGTTCGTTCGTAATCTCGCTCAGCTTGTCGATGGCACTGTCGGTCAGTTTTCGCAGTTCTGCTTCATCTTCGTCCAGATATCCGCGCATTTCACTCAGGGCGACTATAAGTCCCTCACGTGTGTCGCTGTTATAGATACAAATGAGATTCATTTCATCGTTGGTAAAATTCATTATGACAGCTCTCTTTCCGCACTCCTTAAGGGTGCTGTTTTTTTAGTTTCGCTGACCGCAGAATGGAGCTTTGCAAGAACGGAAGGCTTCTTTTCCTGTGAGGAAACTCCCTTTTCCGTTTTCTGATCACGCCGTACTGTCTCTACATAGGAAAGCAGAGATACCGGCTTGCCGGATCTGGCGTCCGCCTCAATCTCTGCGGCAGTCTGCTTCGGCCCGTTGTTGACGATCCCATCGATCATGCCGTAATCGTCCTCCAGCGCCATCTCTGCATTTTTAAGGTAGTTTTCGCTCTTGAGAAAGCCCGGAAGTTCCTTAAAACCCCACGAATCAACATAGTGACAGGATACCATGCCGTTTTGTCTCAGCGCCACGATGTCGCTGACAGACAGGCTGTGACCGCGAAAGTCATTGGGGCGGTCGATGTTGAATGTCTGGTACAGACCGTTCAGCTTGTCCTGCGTATCACCAGTATCTTTGAGATCACCAGCATAGACGGTGACGTAGTTGTCACGTTCTATGGCAAATCCTTTTTGATTCAAATACTTGGAGTTCATAAATCGGAACATTGCCGTATCGTCGGTGTTCCTAAGCTGGTAAATTGCGTAGGAATCGGCAGGGTTGTTGAGGAATGCCGCTTCATAATCCGGCAGAGGCACGAAGCGATCTTTGACCGTTTCCCATTCAGAAACCTCGATGCCGAAAATCCCTTCAAAGTTTCGAATTTCCTCCATATCAAAGGCCATTGCTTCAGTGTTGTCCATATAAAGCATATACACGGTCACATCGCGCTCCATAAGCTCCAAGGCCCGTTCCTTAGTTAGCGGCAACATGTTAGGGTCGGTGTAGCCGTAAGCATTCATGCTCTCCACAGAGATCGCCGGGTCGGGTACATGGCCGCTGTCCGAAGCAGTGACGGGTTCGACTCCCGCCTTCGGCACCATAATATTAGGAGAGGTTCAAGCCTCCCTTTTCTTTTGTCTACTATTGTCACATCTAAACATGAGTCTAAAAGCACCCCTCACAGTTTACAAAAAATGCGAATCGTGATATAGTTATCAAGCGGTTAGAACCGAAGCGCAGATGTGCGAAACTCCGACGCCGTCTTCGTTTTGGGGGATAATAGGGTGCCGCCCCGAATTAGGAGGAAAATATGGATAAAGAAAAAAAGAATCAGATTATCAAGGAGTATGCCCGCCATGAGGGCGATACGGGTTCGCCGGATGTACAGGTTGCGCTACTTACAGAGCGCATAAACCACTTAAATGAGCATCTGAAAGTAAACAAGAAGGACCATCACTCAAGACGTGGGCTGCTGCTAATGGTAGGTCGCCGTCGTGGTCTGCTTGACTACCTTATGCGTACAGACATAGAGCGCTACCGCGACCTAATTGCAAGGCTTAACCTACGCAGATAACAACAGGAACCGGAGAAAGCATTTGCTATCCGGTTCTTTTAATTAAGGTGTTTAGGCGTACATTGTAGTGCGCCGGAGAGGAATGGAATGGAACATAAAAAATACACACTAAACTACGCCGGACGAGATTTAACTCTGGAGTTCGGCAAGTATGCTCAACAGGCAAACGGCACAGTACTGGTGCACTACGGCGATACGGTTATAATGGTAAATGTAACTGCCGCTTCCGAGCCAAGAGAAGGCACGGATTTTTTTCCGCTTAC
>JGI24710J26742_10001312_pt1 | contig 22903 bp, 19 predicted proteins | sample BioPla2DNA2_FD_26742 | JGI IMG/M metagenome (IMG submission 26742) | reverse complement strand
TCAAGACGATTTGAAGGACTGAATCAGAAGTTTGAAAACATTTACCTAATCCGAAACGAAAGAGAAATTAAAATCTTCGACAAACTCGGACGAGCATTTGAGCCAGACTTTTTATTGTTCTGCAAACAGCGTGACGGAGAACAAATGACTTTTCAAGTTTTCATAGAGCCAAAAGGAGAGCATTTAAAAGGATACGACAAATGGAAAGAAGACTTTTTGACTGAAATCAAAGCAGAACAAAAGACAATCAAAATCCATACAGACACTTATTTGATAACAGCCGTTCCTTTCTACAACTACAACAACGAAAATGAATTTAAGACAACATTAGAAAACACATTAAACGAATAGAAATGCCAACGCTAAACGCCATACACATTTGCAATTCGCACCAGCCAAAGCTGCAATCAAAAATTGCAAAAGAGTATGTCTTTGCCAACGCTGACAGACGACCGAAAAAAAGTACGACCGCACAACAATGGCTATACGTAATGCGGGCAAAAGTGCTAATATGGAAGTGATTACATTAAATAAACTTTACGGTAGACGGACAGTGAAGAGCCTTGAAATCCTGCACTACGCATAGCCGAGACCGTTAGCACCAAGCATAATCGCCTCTACGACACTGAGGTGAAACTTGAAAATGACAACTTAAAATGACAAAATGAATACTACCAGTGCGAGCAGTAGAGCAAAGGGTTTCAATTTTTTTTCCCACGCACTTTGCGCCTGATGGGCGCTTTGGAAAACAACCCCCCCCCCGCACAAAACAGCACATTTGCAAACTTGACAACCGCGCCAAAACCCAAGTTTGCAAAAGAGCTGTTTTTTCCCCCTCGCACCAGTGCATTGTTGATATATTTGAGCTTAATGGGAAGCATACATTATTAAAAGATTAAAAACAAAATCTTCAAAAATTAAAGATTTTGATGAAAAACGATTCACAAAGTTTAGCGAGTAAAGTAAAATATGTCGCAGTTAACTCCAAGTGTTAAAGAGACTGCAGTACAGCAATGATAGAAATAAAATTAAAAGACAATCAAAGCATTATGACAGAATAACCGAATATTGACAAGGCAAGTTAGCCGATACAAGATTCTATATTTTACCCAATGCGCAAGTGTATATCTATTTCAACTATTGTTTACAAACCCAAGTCTAAACCAAATGTAAACAATAGCGCGGGAGCGGGAGTCTCGTTGATAGTTTCGTGATTAATTCATCGACCTGTATTCTAAAGGGGACATACCAACCTCTTTTTTAAACATACGGGTAAAATGTTGTGGATATTTAAAACCCAGCTCATACGCTATTTCGCTGATTGATTTGCTTTGGTCGAAAATCTTTTCTTTTGCAACCTCAATCATTTTTAACTGAATATGTTCCTGAGCCGATTTACCCGTTTCTTTTTTCAAAAGATCGCCCAAATAGTTGGAAGATAAGTATAATTTCTCGGCACAATAGCGAACCGAAGGCAAACCCGATTCAATGGCTTTATCTGATGAAAAATAGTCATCCAATATTTTTTCGAACCGAGACAACACATCTTTATTAACATTACTTCGGGCAACAAACTGACGCTCGTAAAAACGTTTGCAATAATTGAGGAACAATTCCAGATAGGACACTATAAGCGTTTTACTATGTGTATCAATGGCATGTTCCAGCTCATAACTAATTTTGTCTAAGCAATCGGTTATAATTGCTCGTTCCCTTGCCGAAAGATGCAGTGCTTCATTCACCTGATAAGAGAAAAAGGTATAATCCTTTATGTTCTTGCCCAAAGCGGTCCCAAGAATCAAGTCGGGATGAAATATTAGCGCCTTCCCTATATACCTTTTTTTCTCTTGGTTTACAACACCGTACACCTGTCCAGGAGCAATAAACAGCAATGTGCCTTCCTCATAATCGTAAGTATTACAGCCATAGGTCATGTTACCGCATTTCGATTCTTTTAAAAAGACTGCATAAACACCTAATTGCATTCTGAAGTTGCAAAAAGGTTCTACTTTCTCAAAATCGACGATGCTGACTAAAGGATGCAAGGTCTCCATTCCTACCTGATTATTGTATTCAGTAACTGTATTAATACTTACAACTTCGCTCATAGCTTTTATTTTTTACTGCTCGGTTTATTTGAGGGCTAATATAAGCTTTTATTTTTAGTAATGATTACACAAAAGTAAGGAACTCATTTCTATAAAAGTACCCTCAAAGTAAGAATCCGTAAAAATGGTATGTTCATCCGTAATTTGGGTATTTTATTCTATTTTATTCCACCGAAATTTGTATTGTAGATTTTGGATTAATCCGACAAAAATGAGTATAGATATTTTTATACGATTGCAATCTGGAGAAACGGTTCCGTTTAACGACCCGCATTATGGCGAAATTATCGAAGCTGCTTCTCGTACTACAAAGCTGTTGAAAAAGTTTAACGCGACTACCGAAATAGAGCAGGTGCGCGAATTGTGGGGCGAAATATCAGGCAAACCGCTACATATAAGCACAGCTATTCAAATACCTTTTTATATCAATATCGGGCTGTTCACAAGCATTGGTAAAAATGTTTATATCAATAACGACTGCACGTTTCTCGACATGGGCACTATAACCATTGAAGACGATGTGCTCATTGGCCCCAAAGTGAGCCTGATTACTGAAAGCCATCCATTGAATCCATCGGAACGAAAAGCCCTTATGGTAAAACCGATTGTCATTAAACGCAATGCATGGATTGGGGCAGGAGCCATTATATTACCCGGTGTAACCGTTGGCGAAAATGCGGTTGTGGCTGCGGGGGCAGTAGTTTCTAAAGATGTGCCTGATAATACAATTGTTGGTGGTATTCCAGCAAAAATCATTAAAAACATACAGGAATGAACATCAAAATAAAAACCATAGCTTTTCTTTTAACGAGCCTTTTTTGTATACAATTATTGGCTTGTACACAGGAGAGTGAAACTCAAGCTATTAAAAACCAAAATGAAACCGAGAATATAGACACGATGAAACTAAAAATTACGATTGGAACTTCATCTTTTTCGGCTACGTTACAAAACAATGCGACTGCAAATGCATTTAAAGAACGCTTGCCTTTGACGCTCACGATGACTGAATTGAACAATAACGAAAAATATGCTGACTTAGTGGAAAGTTTGCCCACTAATGCTTTTAATCCAGGAACTATACAAAACGGCGATTTGATGCTGTACGGCTCAAACACATTGGTGCTTTTTTATAAAACATTTTCAACTTCATACAACTATACTAAAATCGGAAAAACAAACAATCCGGAAGGATTGTTGGAGATATTGGGTTCGGGAAACGTTGCTGTGACTTTTGAAATTAATTAATCAATTAAAAAATGAATACAATGAAAAAAATAACAATTATCGGAATTACAGTCTTGCTAGGCTTAATACAAGCCTGCAGTACAAAAACTGAAAAACAAGAAAGCATGAAGACAGATAAAAATGAATTGAATGCCATTTTTCCAATAGGTGAAAAGGGTCCAGCGGAATGGTTTACCGGAAATGCTTATCCTACAAGCCTGCTGGAAGCAGATTCTGTATATACCACAATTGCAGGTAATGTTTATTTTGAACCCGGAGCCCGGAGTAATTGGCATACCCACCCCTCCGGGCAAATACTAATTATCACGGATGGTGTCGGTTACTATCAGATTGAAGGGCAACCCATTGAAATCATGAAAAAAGGAGATGTAGTAAAATTTCCGCCAAATGTAAGACACTGGCACGGGGCAAGCCCTGACACAGGGGTACAACAACTTTATATTATTCCCAATACGGAACAGGGAATTGTTGAATGGATGGAGCCGGTATCAGATGAAGAATACAATAAGAAATAGTCTCATGAATAGATTAATTTCCAGTCTTGTCATAACAGCGGTTGTTTATGTTGCCGCTTTGCCGGTTACCAACTTAAATGCACAAACATCCTCATCTTCTTCAAAAGTGGAATCGGTAGAAACTTTTACCGTAACCTCTGTTCCGGCCGAAAACGGCTCTTATACCATTAGTCCAAAAATTCCTGATGACGGTAAGGTGCCTGCGGGCACTGTATTGTCGGTAAAAGCTAAACCTGCATCGGGATACGGTCTGGATGCCGTTTATTACACCGTGAAAGGAGGTATGTGGGGAACAATGAGTCACGAAAGTTACTCACCTATAATGAAAATACCGGTTACCAGGGACATGAAGGTCGGGGCAACATTTATTCCCCATTCTTTGGTAGATAATGTGAGAGTCATTCAGGACGTTGTTTACGCCCAGCCTGGCGTCAAGCCTCTGAAATACGATGTCTATTCACCAAAAGGCGCCAAAAATCTTCCTTGTATTATCATCATTCATGGCGGCGGTTGGTCTTCAAACAACGAAGACATTATGCGTGGACTAGCGCGTGAACTGGTGAAAGATGGTCGCTACATCGTGTTCAGTATTGACTACCGTTGGATTAACAAATTGGACGGGGAAACACAGCCAACGCATATGCACCAATTGATAGAAGATGTTTTTGGAGCTATAGCTCACATTCAGGAACATGCTGCGGAGTACGGTGGTGACCCGACCCGAATTGCGGTTACGGGCGACAGCGCTGGTGGTCATTTAGCGGCAGCAGCGGCCACCCTCAGTTCGCTTATTGGAGATGGAGGTTTTGGTGAAACCAATGGAGTTTACCAATATATGCCCACTTATCTGCCAAAAAGAAAATCCCTGGTTCAGGTAAAAACTGATATAACCAATGCAGTTAAGGCGGTGGCACCAAGTTATGGTGCATTTGAGGCTGCCGACTTTAAACCGTTGGTAGAGCAAAAAGACCAAGGTTATTGGGACGCAGTTTCTCCTACAAGGCATGTTCCAAACGCTGGTGAGCGGGTTCTTCCGCATTTCATGGTACGCGGTACAGAAGACCCGATCGTAGATCACGACATGGTGCAACGCTATGTAGATGTGCTAAAGGCCGCAGGCCAGCCTGTCAACTATATCCAGGTGGAAGACGCAGGACATGCCTTTTTCGACTGGAAGCCGGATGCAGCCACAAGAGCAACGTTTGCCCGGTATGGTGTACCCTATGGAGCTCAAATGCAAGATTTTTTCAACAGCATATTCTATAATGATTGATGCCAAATTGCTGGTGGAATTGTGGTATTTACAACTTTTTTTATGGGCTTTGATATTAAATGTCGGGCTCATAATCAAACAAACCTCTTAAAAAATTAATTATGAAAAAGAATTTAGAAAATCAGACAGAAAATAAAAATCTTCTTATGCGAAGAGGCTTTTTAAAAGCAGCTACTTTGCTGGGTTTAGGAACGGTGGCTGCAGGAACTGTTAAGGGTTACACAGCCACTTCTCAGAGCCCCGAAAAGAATAAAGGCATAGGCACCATACTGACCAGGAAACGCACATTGGGTTCCAGGAAGAATCCGCTTGAAGTTTCTGCCATACAACTGGGCTGCATGGGAATGACCAATGGTCGTGGTGTCCACCCTGATCGTAAGAGCATGATCAAACTGATCCGAGATGCTGCTGATCGTGGCTGCGACTTTTTCGATACTGCCGAAATTTATGGTCCGTATGTCAATGAAGAATTGGTTGGAGAAGCACTTGCTCCCATCCGAAACCAAGTTGCCATTTCCACCAAGTTTGGCTTTGATATTGAGGGTCCAAATGTTATGAACAGTCGGCCAGAGCAAATTCGGAAAGTTGCGGATCAATCACTCAAACGCCTCAAAACCGACCGTATCGACCTTTTCTTTCAGCATCGGGTTGACCCCAACGTACCCATCGAGGAAGTTGCTGGCGCTGTAAAAGATCTTATCCAGGAAGGAAAGGTTCTACACTTTGGCCTTTCTGAAGCAGGCGCTGAAACCATAAGAAGGGCACACGCTGTTTGCCCGGTTACGGCAGTGCAAAGTGAGTATTCTTTTATGACTAGGCTGCCCGAAGATTTCATCTTTTCCACTTTGCAGGAATTGGAGATCGGCTTTGTTGCCTATAGTCCACTTTGTCGCGGGCTACTTGGCGGTAGCTTGACTGAATATTCCGATTTGAAAACGAACGATGGTCGCGGAGGGTGGCCACGCTTTCAGCCAGAGGCATTAAGAGCGAATCTTAGAATCACTGAGGCACTAAACGAGTTCGGAAAAACCAGGGGCATGACTTCAGCCCAGATTTGTTTGGCATGGATGCTTTCAAAATATCCTTTTATCGTTCCCTTGCCGGGCACAACCAAGCTTTCACATTTAGAGGAAGATTTCAGGGCCGCTGATTTCACTTTAACAACAGCCGAAATCAACGAGATTGAAGATAAAATAGAAAAGATCGGTGTAGTGGGTGCACGTTATGACGCACTGCAACAGTCGAGGGTAGAATATTAGTCGGTTAATTTGCTGCTTAGCTGCAGAAATAAAAATTATAAAAAAAGTTAAAGAAATTAAATGACCCAACAAATAATAAATAATTAAATCAAGAAGCAAGATGAAAACAATAATATCAAGTTTGGTAATAATAACCATCGTTTTTACTAGTCTGTTATCCCCTGCCACCACAAATGCACAGTCATTATCTCCATCTTCTGATGCTAATCCGGAAGAGACGTACAAAGTAACGTCTGACCCAGCAGAAAACGGCTCATACACAATCGATCCAACGATCCCCGCAGATGGTAAAGTTAAAGCTGGGACAGTGCTGACGGTCAAGGCCACTCCTGCTTCGAATTACAGCTTAGATGCAATTTATTATACTGTTCAAGGTGGCAAGTGGGGAACAACGAGCTATGAGGATTTTTCCTCGCCCATGAAAATAACGGTAAGTAAGGATATGTCTGTCGGAGCGATATTTGTCGAAAATGGACTCGTTGAAAATATCAACGAAACCCAGGATGTGGTTTTCGCGAAACCAGGAGTGAAGCCGCTCAAATATGATGTCTTCTCTCCCAAGGGTGCAAAAAATCTTCCCATTATAGTCAACGTCCATGGAGGGGGATGGTCCTCCTATACTGAAGACAATAGCAGAGCGCTTGCCCGTGAGTTGGTCAAAGGTGGGCGTTACGTAGTATTCAACATAGACTATCGTTGGATGGACAACGCTGACGGGGATGCAGAACCGAACCAATTGCATCATTTAATTGAGGATGTTTTTGGAGCAATAGCGCATATTCAAGAGCACGCATCGCAATACGGTGCTGATCCGAATAAGATAGCAGTAACGGGTGAAAGTGCTGGTGGCCATTTATCGGCAGCTGCCGCATTGCTCTCAACTCTTATTGGCGAGGATGGCTTTGGAATACGCGAAGGCGTTTACCAATATCGACCAAGTTATGTCCCCAAAGGAAAAACCCTGGAACAGGTACGAACTGAGATCACATCGGCTGTCAAAGCTTCTGCTCCAAGTTATGGTGTCTTTGATGCCCGTCATTTCGAGCCGCTTGTAGAAGGAAAGAACCAAGAATATTGGAATGCTGTTTCACCCGTAAAACATGTACCCAATGTGAAAGAAAGGTCAATTCCACACTTCATCGTCCGTGGAAAAAGGGATTTTATTGTTGGAGATGAGATGGTTCAGCCTTTTGTAGACGTATTAAAAGCAAATGGACAACAAGTCGAGTACATTCAAATCGAAGATTTGGGTCACGGATTCTTTAATTGGATTCCAGACTATAGAACAAGAGCAACTTTTGCAAAATATGGTGTCAAGTATGCTGACGCGATGCGGACATTCTTCGATAGCGTTTTCTATAAATTGTAACCACTCATTCAACAGACCAACTCACCTATGAAACACAAACTGTCAAATGCTACCAATGTTGATGAGATGCAATTCTGAATGTAATATACGATCTTTGTAATTTGATAATTATGTGTAATCTTATCCAAAACAAAACCTATAAATTAATAACATTAATAATTGAATCATGAAAAAATCAAAGATCTTTCTTCTGGCGGCAGCCTTTATTACCTGCCTAACCAGCCTTCAGGCACAGGACTGGCCTCAGTTCCTTGGCCCTACCCGAAACAGTATCTCGCCTGAAAAAGGCATCCTTCGCACCTGGCCTGAAACCGGGCCTGAAGTGTTGTGGACAGCCCCTGTTGGCATTGGCTACGGCGGACCGGTTGTAAAAGATGGTAAAATCTATATCCTGGACAGGGATGACCAGGTGGGAGATATCCTGCGTTGCTTTGATATGGAAGTTGGAAAAGAACTTTGGAAGTTCGCATATGATGCACCGGGAACATTTTCATTCCCTGGGACAAGAGGTGTTCCTGCTATTGATGGCAACAGAGTCTATTCCTGTGGACCTTATGGAGACCTGTATTGCTTTGATATCAATTCACACGAACCGATTTGGAAAAAAAATATCATGAAAGATTTCGGTGGAACCGAGATTCCTGTTTGGGCGATATCTCAATGTCCGCTTATATACGGCGATTTGCTTATCGTTTCATATTCAAAGAGTCCATTTGCCGGCTTGGTTGCCTATAACAAACTAAGCGGAGACATTCTATGGAAGACTGATGCTATTGGAAATGAAACTTATGCCAGTCCGTCTGTTGCAAGAATTGCGGGAGAGGATCATATAGTAATGGTGTTTTCAGCTACAGATCCTGTTATGCACAAGGACGTTGTAAAAACAAAAGGTAAAGTAATCGGGCTAAAACCGCAAACTGGTGAAATTTTGTGGGAATATAATAATTGGGAAAATATAATTCAGACGTCTCCGGCTCTTGATGTTGGCGAAGGAAGACTTATTGTTGCTGGGGGATATGATCTTGGAGTGGCAATGATAAAAGTTGAAAAAAATGCGGATGGCAGCTATGCCGTGAATGAACTTTTTAGACATAATGATTTTGGAGATCACACCAAACCGCCATTATTGGTTAATGGATATTTCTATGCCCAGTTCTCGACAAACACTAAACGCGATGGTTTGTGTTGTATGAATATGGACGGTGAGGTCATGTGGAAAACCATGCGTTCACCTTCTTTTGATAAAGGTAGTATGATTGCAGCTGATGGGCTGATACTGGCCACCGATGGCAGTAAAACACTGTATCTCATACAGCCGGATCCATCGGGATTCAAGCCTCTTGCTTCTGCAGAGATCCTTGGTATGGGTCAAAACTGGGCGCCATTAGCACTATCCGATGGAAAATTATTAATGAGGGATCAAAAAAAGATGATATGTGTAAAGGTTGCTGAGTAAAAAATCTCATGTTTTGATTAATCGAACCCATGTTTTTGGGCAGTTGTAAAAATGTCAGTACTCATGGGTTTGTCTTTTTTTAATAAATGAACTTTTGCTTACAAATACTTGTTGCATAATATATTCAGACAGTTTTATTATAGATAATCCTCATCCCATAACGCCAATATTGAATTTCTTTTAAACAATCTCGTTTTTCTTTGGCTAAAATGCTGATTTCTTGGATCAAATTCCGCATTTCACACCAACGAATTCATTTTTCTTTGGTGCAATCGCCCATTTCTTTTAAACAATCGTTCATTTATCAAATACGACAGACAATAGCATCACATAAAACATCGGTTGCGAGGGACATAGCATGCCCACGCACAAAGGCAAGCACATTTGCAATAGAAAAAATTGCAAAAGAGCTTGCCTTTCCCCCACCGCACTTAACAGCATTCGTGCAACTTGACAGTTTTTTTCTCCCCCCCCCTCAAAAAAAATTAAAACCCCTCGTCAGCATTCTGCGTACTCGGAGAAAAATAATGACATTCAGGGTTTTCGTACAGACAAAAATGAATATATTTGACATGTTAACCAGACAGGACTGAATGCCAGGTGCTAACAAAAACTATATGTCAATTGGGGTTTCGGTGCGGACAACAAAGTTCGCAGCCCGCAACAACGGCATCGGGGTTCGACAGGAAAACAACCCGCAATCCCCAACTGCACATAGTTCCGTCCGTTACAAGCAAGCCTAAAAGACGACACAACAGCCATCAACCTTTGACTACTGAACATACTTCACAGATGATCTTAACACGGTAGACAATTTCGCTGTATCTTAACAGACGAGCAGACCAACTTGGCGACACACAAGCCGACCCAAGAAAAAATAAAACACCCCACCGCACAAAAAATGAATTTCTGCCACCGCACAAGTGGCACATTTGGCTTTGCCCTGCCCACAAGCCGACCCTTCTGCAAAGCCAAAAGAGCCACTTTTTCCCTACGCACAAAAGACAGTACAGAGAAGACAAATGCACTTTGTAGAACACCTACTCAAAATTTTTTCTCAAAAAGTTTGGCAATTAGAAAACTTTGCCTACTTTTGTAGCGTCATTACAAAGGAATAAATTTGAAAACGCTAATAAAATATATCACAAACATCCAAACCGGACTCTTTGCTAAGCCTGCTGGCATTGGCGAGTTGGTGTATTTACAGTCTAAACATTTTGATGAATCCGGACATTTACTTTCAGATCTGCACCCGGATTTGCTGGCTGAGGGGATCTCTGAAAAACACTTGCTGAGAGACGGTGATGTGCTTTTTGCGGCTAAAGGAACCAAAAACTTTGCAGCCGTTTTTGAAAACCACAACGAACCTTCTGTGGCTTCCACTTCCTTTTTTGTTATCAGACTAACTGACAACAAAGTGTTGCCTCGGTTTTTGGCCTGGTTCCTTAATAACCCTACCACACAAACACTTTTAAAAGCACAAGCCATTGGTACTTCTATTCCTTCTATTTCAAAACAGGTTTTAGAGAATCTGGAAATACCAGTTCCAGATATTAAAACGCAAAAAGCAGTCGTAGAAATTTCAAAACTCCGAAACAGGGAAAAGTTCTTGAAGCAGCAAATTGAAACACTAAGAGAAAGACAAATTCAACAACAAATCATCAACGCAATAAAATAAACATCATGGCTAAAATAACTCAGAAAGACATCAACGATGCCGTTTGGAAAGCTTGTGACACCTTTAGAGGCAGCATTGACCCAAGCGTTTATAAAGACTATGTGTTGACCATGCTGTTCCTAAAATACCTCAGCGATGTGCATGACGATAAAATGGAAGGCTATCTGAAAAAATACAACGGTAATGTAGAACGTGCCAAACGTGCCATGCAACACGAACGCTTTATTGTGCCGGAGCATAGCCATTTTAAATATCTATACGACCACCGCAACGAAGCCAATATTGGAGAGCTCATCAATATTGCTTTGACGGATTTGGAAGAAGCCAACCGTGAAAAACTGTACAGCGAAGACGGTGCAGGCATTTTCCAAAATATAGACTTTAACAGCAGCAAGCTGGGCGAACCTAAAGATAAAAACCAACGCCTGAAAACCCTGCTCATTGATTTTAATTCTGAGAAACTGGATTTGCGTCCTTCTCATTTAGGTGGGGCTGATATCATTGGTGGAGCCTACGAATTTTTGATAGCCAACTTTGCCGGTGATGCTGGAAAAAAGGCGGGAGAATTCTTTACTCCAGCTGAAGTTTCTACCCTCCTGGCTAAACTTACTAAGTCCAAACCGGGATCCAGAATATGTGACCCGACTTGCGGTTCCGGTTCATTGCTTATAAAAGCAGGTATGGAAGTGGGTTCCGATAATTTCTCCCTATACGGGCAGGAAGCCAATGGAAGCACTTGGGCGTTGGCGGTGATGAACATGTTTTTGCATGGATTTGACAATGCTACCATCCGCTGGGGCGATACCATTCGTAATCCTAAACTGAAAGAAGGCGATGCTTTGATGAAGTTTGATACCGTGGTAGCCAACCCGCCTTTCTCATTAGACAAATGGGGAAAAGTAGAAGATAAGGATGGAGAAAAAACAACCGTGAGCTACGACCCTGAAAGCGATAAATACAACCGCTTTTGGAGAGGGGTGCCGCCAAAAAGCAAAGGCGACTGGGCTTTTATCAGTCACATGATAGAAACGCTGAATGAACAGGGCAAAGCAGGTGTAGTTGTGCCGCATGGTGTGTTGTTCCGTGGCAGCAGCGAAGGAAAAATAAGACAGAAAACCATTGAAGAAAATTTACTGGAAGCCGTAATTGGCCTACCTGCCAACTTGTTTTTTGGTACCGGCATTCCTGCAGCCATTATGGTGTTTAACAAGCAAAAGAGCAGCAAACATGTGTTGTTTATTGATGCCAGCAAACATTACGAAAGTGCTAAAAACCAAAACAAGCTTCGTGCAAGCGATATTGAACACATAGTAAACACCTACCGTGATTTTACAGCAGGTAAACTAAAACCGGGGGTGGCAGAAGAAAAATACAGCTACGTAGCCACTTTTGAAGAAATACAGGAAAACGATTTTAACCTGAACATCCCTCGCTATGTGGACACCTTTGAAGAAGAAGCCGAAGTGGATATTGCTGCGGTGCAAAAGGAGATTGATTCCCTTGTGGCTGAACTAAAAATGGTGCAGCAGGAAATGGATAAATACCTGAAGGAGCTATTGAAATAGTGTTATGCAAGAATCTCAAATCATATTATACACCACCCCAAAGGGCGATGTCAAAGTGGAAATCCGCTTTGAAGATGAAACTTTCTGGCTTACGCAAAAGAAAATTGCGGAACTCTTCGGTGTGGACGTAAGGACGGTTAATGAGCACTTGAAGAATATCTTTGAATCGGGAGAACTGCAACGGGAGGCAACTATCCGGAAAATCCGGATAGTTCAACAAGAAGGTAATCGACAAGTGAGCAGGGAGCTGGACTTCTACAACCTGGACGCCATCATAGCAGTAGGTTATCGAGTGAATAGCTACAATGCCACTCAATTCCGTATCTGGGCTACCAATACTCTCAAAGAGTTCATCATTAAAGGTTTTGTGCTGGATGACGAGCGCCTGAAACAAGGTAAAAAGTTCGGAAAGGACTACTTTGACGAACTCTTAGAGCGCATACGTTCTATAAGAGCCTCTGAACGCCGTTTTTACCAAAAGATTACGGATATCTATGCGGAAGCCAGTATTGATTATGACCCCAAATCGCCCATTACCCAGAAGTTTTACAAAACGGTACAAAACAAATTGCATTGGGCTATAACCGGACATACCGCTGCAGAACTCATTGCCCAACGTGTAGACGCCACCAAGCCAAATATGGGTCTGCAAACCTGGAAAGCAGCACCGCATGGTAAGATTATGAAATCAGATGTTTCGGTGGCAAAAAATTACCTGAATGAGCAGGAGCTGAAAGAGCTGGAGCGTATTGTTTCTATGTATTTGGATTACGCTGAAAATCAAGCCAAGCGACAGATCGCTATGAAGATGCAGGACTGGGTGGACAAATTGGATGCTTTTCTGAATTTCAACGACTATCAAATTTTGAAAGATGCCGGAAAAATGTCTGCCGAAGTAGCTAAGAAATTAGCCGAAAAGGAATACGAAAAGTTTGCCCCTATACAAGACCGAAATTTTGAATCGGACTTTGATAAAGCAATAAAAAAACTGAAAAAAGGATAATAAAACCATGAGCACCACAACACCACATACACAAATTGCTTACAAAGACACGCCCATCGGAAAAATCCCTGCCGATTGGGAGGTGAAGAGATTGGGAGATTTTCTAGAATTTAAAAATGGTATTAATTCAAGTAAGGAAAATTATGGAAATGGAATGCCTTTTATTAATGTAATGGAAGTTATTAGCAAAAACTATATTACTTATGAAGATATACCTGGTGCAATAGAAATATCGGAAGAACAAGCAGAAATATATTTAGTAACGAAGGGAGATGTTTTGTTTAATAGAACTTCTGAAACACAAGAAGAGGTTGGATTAGCAGCTGTTTATGAGAGTGATGAGAAAGTGGTTTTTGGTGGCTTTGTTATTAGGGGAAAAGAAAAAGAGTCTTTAATTGATAATCTATTTAAGCGATATTGTTACCGATCGAGTATTCTGCGACGTCAAATAATTAGAAATGGGCAAGGAGCAGTAAGAGCCAATATAGGGCAAGGTGAATTATCTAAAATTAATATCCCTCTTCCCCCTCTTTCCGAGCAGAAGCGTATTGCCGAAGTGCTCAGCACTTGGGACCAAGCCATCCAACTTACCGAACAACTCATCCGCCAAAAAGAACAACGCAAAAAATGGCTGATGCAAAACCTCCTCACCGGTAAAATGAGATTGAAAGGGTTTAGTGGGGAGTCTCAATTTAGAGTATTAGGAAAATTTATTACTGAAGTGTCTGATAGAAATAAAAATGGTGAAATCAAAAATGTATTATCAGTAACGAATTCTAAGGGCTTTATAAATCAAGCAGAGCAATTTGAGAGAGAAGTTGCAAGTGCTGATGTATCTAACTATAAAATTGTTAGAAAAGGTCAATTTGCATACAATCCCTCTCGTGTAAATGTTGGTTCATTAGACCTATTAAGAAAATTTGATATTGGCATTCTAAGTCCTATGTATGTGGTTTTTGAAACCGATCAAAAGAATTTAATACCTGAATATCTATTTTATTTATTAAAAACTAATTGGTTTTATGGGCATATTCCAATGTTTGTACAAGGTAGTGTAAGAGACAGTTTGTCCTTTGACGGTCTATGTGGAATGAAATTCTTTATTCCTTCCATCGAAGAACAAACCGCCATTGCAGAAGTCTTGCAAACGGCCGAAAAAGAAATCGAGTTACGTAAAGCCAAAGCAGAGAAGTTGAAGGAGCAGAAGAAGGGGTTGATGCAGCAGTTGTTGACGGGGAGAAAGAGGTTGAAAATTGAAATCAAAGTGTAAGTAATAAACAATATCAATTATGGCAAGAAAGCTACAAAGAATCGCTATTGCATATGACTTTGATGGGACACTGGCCCCTGGTAATATGCAACAACATTCATTCATACCCAAACTAGGGATCGATAGTGGTGAATTTTGGAAAGAAGTTAAAACTATCGCTCGAGAAAATGATATGAATGAAATTTTGGCATACATGCACCACATGTTAAAAAGAGCCAAAGAAAAAGATATTCAGATAACTAAAAAAGCCTTTATTGACCACGGAAAGGGCATGCCATTATTCACTGGAGTAGAGGAGTATTTTAAGAAAATTAATGACTATGCTCGTTCGAAAGGCTTGGTCATTGAGCACTATATCATCTCATCCGGGCTAAGAGATATACTAAAAGGAACTACAATCTATAAAGAATTCAATGCTGTATTTGCTTCTGCGTACAAATATGATGTTAATGAAGTTGCTGAATGGCCGGCATTGGCCATTGATTATACAAATAAGACTCAGTTTCTTTTTAGAATAAATAAGGGAATTATGAATGCATGGGACAATGAGAGTATAAATAAGTTTATGCCCGAAGATGAAAGACCTATGCCATTTAATCGGATGATATATATAGGTGATGGAGAAACAGATATACCTGCTATGAAAATGATAAATTTTCAAGGTGGTAAATCAATAGCAGTTTACAATCCAAACACAAAATCAAGAGCAGGGCAGAAAGCAAAGAATATTACAAAAGAACTTGTTTCCCAAGGCAGAGCAAATTATGTTGCTCCAGCTGACTATTCTGAAGGAAGTACACTTTTTAAAATCATCCAGCTTTGCATAGACTCGATTGCGGCAGAAATTGAATTACAGAATTATAAAAAGTAGTCCATATCCCCCAAATGAATTTATGTGTTTCGCCAATCAGCGGATGATTGTTTAATACAAAGAAATACATAAAAAATAAGACAGAGGTTGATGTAGTAGTTGTTGACGGGGAAATTGAGGTTGAAAAATGTTGAATAATAAATAACTAAAAATATGAAAGCGAAACTTACAAAATTCAGAGTGCAAAACTTCCGCTCAATTGAAGATTCGGGTTGGATAGATGCAGAAAATGTTACCTGCCTTGTAGGTACTAACGAATCAGGGAAAACCAATTTATTACTTGCTCTTTGGAAGTTAAACCCTGCTAATAATGAACCAATAGCCCCATTAATAGACTATCCGAGAAAGAAATATCACAATTATAGTAGCACTAAGGGCGAAGAAATCTTCATTAGTGCACAATTTGATTTTGATAGTTCAGTAGCTGAGAAATTGTCTCAAACAACTGGGTGGCACCAAAGTTTGGTTAAGGAAATCGTTGTAAGCCGAAAATACAATGGGGATTATGAATACCAGTATTCACAGAATAAACTATCTTCTTTTGATGGTAAGGATTTATTGAGGGTATTTGAGTTGCTGCTTGATAAATTTAACGATTCTGAATTGCAGTCAAACGAGGAAAAAACAGATTTAGATAAAATTAATAGTTTTATTGAATCGGAGAAAAGTAAAATTGTTTCAGATAAAAATTATTCACAATCTGATATTATTCAGATTAAAAACTCCTTTGAGCAGTTTTTGGAAACTAACTATAAAAGGAAGGTAAACATAAACGCTTTCTTCACCGATAATTTCTTTAAAGAAGTAAAAAAGGTAATAAAGGCGTTTGATGATAACGGAATTAAAATTACCACAGAATGTATTGATATCATAAAAGACAATCTTCCCACATTTGTTTATTATTCTGACTATGGTAATCTGGATTCTGAAATTTATTTACCACATGTAATTGATAATTTTAACCGAACAGATTTAGGAGAAAAAGAAAGAGCTAAAGCGAGAAGTTTAAAAGTGCTATTTGAGTTCGTAAAGCTATCTCCCGAACAAATATTAGAACTAGGAAAAGAAGCTTTGCCAATTAGAGTTATTGAACATACAACAGATCACTACGGACGAAAAACCAAGACAGGAGAACACATTGAGGAGGCAAAAGATAAAGATATTGAAGAAGAGAGCAGAAATAAAAAAGAAAGAGGAATTCTTTTGCAGTCTGCATCCACAACTCTAACCCAAGATTTTGCTTCATGGTGGAAGCAAGGAAAATACATTTTTGATTTTCAGGCCGATGGAAATCATTTTAGAATATGGGTAAGCGATGATAAACGACCTGAAAGAATTGAGTTGGAAGGAAGAAGCAAAGGTTTACAATGGTTCTTTAGCTTCTTTTTGGTCTTTTTGGTAGAAAGTAAAGATTCTCATTCCAACTGTATATTGTTATTGGATGAACCTGGTATTTCGTTACACCCAGTTGCTCAGATGGATTTAATAGCTTTTTTCAATTCATTGGCGAATGAAAACCAACTGATTTATACAACACACTCACCGTTTTTAGTAAGTACCAATAATTTGAGTGGCGTTCACGCTATGTATATTGGGGACAATGGGGAATCTGTTGTGTCAAGCGATTTAAGAGCCAACAAGAAAATTTCGGAAAAATCTATATATCCGATACATGCTGCAATTGGAATTACTGTGTCTGACACTTTACTCATTGGTTGTCAGCCTGTTTTAGTGGAAGGGGTTTCAGATCAAATATATCTTCAGCAAATCAAAAAATATGTATTGGCAGAAGGAAAATATAAAAATGATAAAGAAGTTGTATTTATCCCTACAGGAGGAGTAAAAGGGATGTCACCAGTCGTTAAAATTCTGTTAGGTAGAGAAGACAATTTGCCTTATGTCATTATGGATTCCGATAAACCTGGTAAAGATAAGATCAAACAATTGCATAACGGCTTATATGCAGAGGAAAAAGAAAAAGTGATTCCTGTTTCGGAATTTATCGGAGAGGGAGAATTTGAAATAGAGGACTTAATGCCATTAGATGAATTAGCAAGGATATTTGCCAAGCAATATCGCAGGGTAAATAGTGAAGATGAATTTGACTATTTGTATGATAAAAATGCACCGATCGTTAATCAGATGGAGGCGTTTGCAAAAAATAATGGTTATACACTCACTGAAGGTTGGAAGGTAGATTTGGCAAAAGAATTTCAGAGAAATTTTGAGAGAATTGTTACCCGATGTGGAGATGATGTTAAAGAAAGATGGCTCAAACTTATTGAAAAGGTTACTTCATGAAACCAAAAACTCAATATATATGCCACGTAAAGAAAGACATGTAGTTCCAAACTCCGAAAAAGGTGGTTGGGATTCAAAAAGAGAAAATGCAGAAAGAGCTTCCAAGCATTTTGACACCAAAAAGGAAGCAATGGATTGGAGCCGTGAAAAAGCAAAACAGGAAAAATCTGAATTGATACCACATGGAAAAGACGGAAAGATTCAGAACCCAAACAGTTATGGGAAAGACCCTAATCCGCCAAAGGATAAAAAAAGATAATAAAGTAAAATCTGCATGATATAGGTGATTGCTTTATTGTGCAAAACAAAGATTGAATCATGGCATATCAAATACCACAACTTCCGTTGGATTTCGATTTAGAAACCAAGGCCATTCTAAAAAAAACGGCTGCTGCTCGCAGTGCATTGGCCGAGATGAAAGGTGCTGCCCTGAGCATTCCGATATAATTATGGCGTCATGTGTAAAAAAAAGTTCAAAACCGATATGTGACAAATGTAACATGTAAAGAAAATCGCTCATTTCTATACATATCATTTTAACTTATCACTTATCACTGAATAAAATGGACACACCCAGTTTTAAAGAAGACCATATCAGTCAGATTCCGGCATTGCAAATGCTGGTAAACCTGGGCTATACCTATCTCAGCCCGGCTGAGGCCGAGCGGCTCAGAGGTGGCAAAACAACCAACGTGCTGCTGGAAGATGTGCTACGCAAACAGCTGAAAGAAATCAACAGCATTCGGCTTAGCGCTACCAAGACGAGCCTGTTCACCGATGAAAATATTGAACGGGGCATCCTGGCGCTGAAAAATCTGCCCATGAATGAAGGGTATATAGCTGCCTGTGAAAAGGCCTACAACTTGCTCACTTTAGGCCAGCCCCTGGAGCAGAGCATTGACGGGGACAAAAAGAGTTTTACACTCCTATATATCGACTGGAAAAACATCCACAACAATGTTTTTCATGTTACCGAAGAGTTCAGCGTCATGCGCAGCACCAGCAAAGACCATTACCGACCGGATCTGGTGTTGTTTGTGAACGGTATTCCGTTTTGCATCATTGAGTGCAAGCGTCCGGATATGAGAGAACCGCTCAAGCAGGCGATTAGTCAGCATTTACGTAGCCAACAGGAAGATGGGATCAGAAGCTTATATGTATATGCGCAACTGATCTTAAGCATTGCCACACAGGATGCTGCCTACGCTACCAATGCAACACCCGAAAAATTCTGGGCGAAATGGCAAGAGAAATTTGAAGAAAGTGAAAAGTTAAAAGAGTACAATGAAAAGTTGAAGATACTCAAAAACAAACCACTTCCGATTTCTATAAAGGAACATTTGTTTTCTGACCGGTTCAAATACGTTCGGCAATATTTTGATGCTTTGGAGCAGGAAGAAATTCTTCCCACAGAGCAAGACAAATACCTCTTTGGATTGTGCCGCCCCGAACGATTAATGGATCTGGTTTTCAATTTCATTTTGTTTGACAATGGGGAGAAAAAAATTGCCCGCTATCAACAGTTTTTTGCCATCAAAAAATCCATGCATCGCATCAGGCAAATAGAAAATGGCAAGAGAAAGGGCGGCGTAATCTGGCACACCCAGGGGAGCGGTAAATCATTAACCATGGTGATGCTGGCACAGGCTATTGCCATGGAGCCCAGCATCCGCAATCCAAAAATTGTTCTGGTAACCGACAGAACCGATTTGGATGATCAGATTACCAAAACTTTTAGAAAGTGTGGCAAGTTCGTAGATAATGCTACCACAGGACAGCGATTGGTGGAACTACTGGAAAGTAAAAGCGATGCGGTTGTTACCACCATCATCAATAAGTTTAATGCAGCTGTCAAGAAAATTAAAAAGCCACTCGAAAGCCATGACATCTTTGTATTGGTAGATGAGGGGCACCGGAGTCAGTACGGCATCTTTAACCTTGACATGCAGAAAACCTTGCCCAATGCATGCTACATTGCGATGACCGGAACTCCGCTTTTCAAAAAAGATAAAAGCACGGCTGCCAAATTTGGGGGAATCATTGATGCTTACACAGTGGAACAGGCTGTTAGTGACCAGGCAGTTGTACCGCTACTTTATGAAGGACGCCTGGCCATACAGGAAGTAAACGCAAGTCCCATAGATACATTCTTCGAAATGGTTTCTGAGCCCCTGACGGAATATCAAAAAGCGGACATTAAAAAGAAATTTGCTCGTTATGATCACCTGAATTCAGCCGAACAAAAGATGCGGATGATTGCCTGGGACATCAGCTATCATTTCCGGAACAACTGGCAAGGCAAAACTCCTTTTAAAGGTCAGTTGGTTTGTGATAAAAAAATAAATGCGATAAAATATAAAGAGTACCTCGATGAAATCGGTATTGTAACAAGCGAGGTGTTGATTTCACCTATTGACGAACGAGAAGGAGAAGAAAGTGCGTATGAAAAATCATCGGAAAAGGTAAATCAGTTTTGGAAACGAATGATGGACGAACATGGTAATGCCCGGAGTTATGAAAAGAATATCATCAATCGTTTCAAGAACCAAAAGGACCCCGAGATTATCATCGTGGTGGATAAGTTGCTAACGGGATTTGATGAGCCCAAAAACACCGTTCTGTACCTCACACGCAATTTACTGGGTCACAAACTCCTGCAGGCTATTGCCAGGGTTAATCGGATTTATCCGGATAAAGATTTCGGTTACATCATTGACTATTATGGTGTGATTGAAAATTTGGATGATGCTTTGCAGATGTACTCTTCATTTGAAGATTTTGATGAAGAGGATTTGGTAGGAACACTTACCAATATTTCGGAAGAAATTAAAAAACTACCGCAAAAGCATTCAGACCTTTGGGATATTTTCAAAACGATAGCCAACAAACGGGATGCAGAAGCATATCAGCAATTATTAAAAGATGAAGCAATACGAGTTTTATTTTACGATAAATTGGCTGCCTTTGCCAAGAGTTTAAAGCTTGCTTTGTCTTCTATTCAATTTCACAAAGACGTTGAGGAAAAAACCATCAACCGTTACAAAGAAGATTTGACCATGTTCTTGAAACTACGTTTGGCAGTAGTGGAAAGATACAGTGATGAAATTGACTACAAACAATATGAAGGTCAAATTCAAAAACTGATTGACACACACATTACCACAGAGAAAATTGAAACCATCACAGAACTGGTAAACATATTTGACAAGGATAAATTTCAGCAGGAAGTAGAAAACACAACCGGAAAAGCAGCAAAAGCGGACAAGATTGCCAGCAGAACAGCCAAGCACATCACCGAGAAAATGGATGAAGACCCTGCTTTTTACAAGAAGTTTTCGCAAATGCTGAAAGAAACCATTGCTGACTATGAAGCCAAACGCATCAGCGAAGCACAATACCTGAGCAGAGTTCAAGACATCATGAACAATGTTTTGGCTCATACCGACAATGATATTCCTGAACAATTGAATGAGAGAGATGTGGCCAAAGCCTTTTATGGATTGACATTTGAGGCACTATCTGAAAAGATTCAAGATGATGCGGTATGTAAAGAAATCGCAACGCAAGCAGCTTTACAAATTGACGACCTGATTCAAGCTTCAGTATTGGAAAATGGCAAACCGATTGTTGACTGGCAATACAAAACGAATATCACCGGAAAGTTGATCATTGAAATTGGCGATTATTTAATTGATGAAGTACGGGACAAATACAATGTGGACTTGTCATTTAAAGACATGGACAAGATTGCCGAAGATTGTATTGAAGTGGCTAAAATCCGTTACAAGTAATGACAGCAGCTATACAATATGGAAGTAGAACAATAGATTTTCGTTTGGAGTATTCAGACAGAAAATCACTTGGCATTACTGTAACACCCGAAATGGAAGTGTTAGTAAAAGCTCCAGCTGATACAAGCTTAGAAAAAGTGAAAGAGAAAATTAGAAAAAAAGCACCTTGGATAATTAAGCAGCAAAGCTTCTTTCTTTCCTTTCAGCCAAAGACACCAAGCCGAAAATACATTAGCGGAGAAACCCATCTATATTTAGGCAGACAGTACCGTTTACAAATTCAAATTGGTAAAGAAGAATCAGTAAAACTAAAAGGGAAATTCATTTTAGTTACAGCAAGCGAAAAATCAAGAGCTAAAGATTTATTGCATGACTGGTACTTGCAACATGCAAGGGCAAAGTTTCATGCCATCGCAACACCACTTATTGAAAAATTCAAGAAGCATAAAGTAGAACCAAGTTCAATTGTGTTGCGTGACATGCCTACACGTTGGGGAAGCTGCACTCCGAAAGGAAAAATCATCTTAAATCCTGAATTGATTAAAGCACCAAAAGGCTGCATCGAATATGTAATCATACACGAACTTTGTCATTTAATTCATCATGGCCATACACAGAAATTTATAGATTTACAGACAAAGGAAATGAAAGACTGGGAAAAGTGGAAAATGAAATTAGAAAAACTATTAGCATGAGCCTACACGCAAAAGCACACACATTTGCAAGCCGCGCAAGACCAAGCACAGACCAAATCTTGCAAAAGAGTGTGCTTTTCGCCAACCCCAAAAGAATTGCGAAGCAATCACGAGCACCTATGAAAACCAGCAATATGCGAGTAAATTCATTTTTTTCTTCCCTCCCTTCGGTGTTTTATTTTTTCGCCACCCACAACCGACACAAAAACAGTTGGACAGAAACAGCGAAAACCCATACTGGACAAGGCTTGACAATGACGGAGGACAGAAGGCCAGCTTGTAACAGCGTGTATGTGGCAATAGCGGGTGAAGTGGTAAATCGAAGGTCTGTGCTTTTAAAAAACTTTGTGCTAAACGGAAAGGAAAGTACTTCTAATCCGCTACTGCACATACACGCAAACCGTTGTGCGGCATACAAAAACCCACCGCACAAACAGCACATTTGGTTTTTGCCAACGCACAAAGCCAACGCTAAAAAAACCAAAAGAGCTGTTTTTTGCC
>JGI24710J26742_10001311_pt1 | contig 22907 bp, 17 predicted proteins | sample BioPla2DNA2_FD_26742 | JGI IMG/M metagenome (IMG submission 26742) | reverse complement strand
TCGCCTCGTAACGGTACATAAGGTGCCAAAGTACGTCACCTAAGTACCGACGGCCTCAGAGTACCTGCTTGTGGTCCTTGTTAAACTTGCACAAGAAACAAGGGTTCTCGTGAGTTTCACAATTGCCTATAAGTAATCAGTAATGAAAGGTAAGGTATAGTATGATACTGGAGATACGTAATCTATCAAAGTCTTATGGTGATAAGAAGGCACTAGAGAACATTAACTGTTCCCTTTCTGAGGGTATATACGGGCTACTGGGACCAAACGGAGCAGGAAAGTCTACCTTAATCAATATACTGGTAAATAATCTTGTTCAGAACACAGGAGAGGTTTTATTTGATGGTAAAGATATCCGCTCACTTGGAGTAGATTACCGAAGCCTACTGGGCTTTATGCCCCAGCAGCAATCATTGTTCGACAGCTTTACTGCAAGAAAATTTCTTGGCTATATGGGCACTTTGAAGGGAATGGAGAAAAAGAAGCTGAATGAGAGAATTGAAGAAGTTTTATCAATGGTTAATTTGTCGGAGGCTTCTGATAAAAGGCTTGGGAGTTTTTCAGGCGGTATGAAGCAGCGTATCTTGATTGCACAGGCGATATTAAATGATCCTAAGATTCTGATACTGGATGAACCTACGGCAGGTCTTGACCCCAAGGAGCGCATACGAATACGTAATATGATTTCAGAGATAAGCTTTAGCAAGCTTGTACTGATTGCAACTCATGTTGTCACAGATATAGAATTTATCTCTAATGAAATTATGATTTTAAAGCAAGGGGAGCTTATAGTAAAATCTCAGCCTGCTAAAATGCTTGATACCATTATTGATAAGGTATATGAGCTTAGCGTTCGAGAGGAGGAGCTACCGCAGGTTTCGTCAAATTGGCGAATATGCTCCATGCTGAAGGATAGTGGCTCTGTTATTGTCCGTATACTTTCTGATGAAAAGCCAAAGGGATACGATTGCAGGCCTGTTAAGCCTGTTCTTGAGGATTTATATCTTTACCTGTTTGACGATAGGATACAGCCTAGCCCAGAGGTAATGTATAAGCTTAGAGAAGCGTTAGGACGGGGGTGTCTTGTATGAGGCTGTATAGATTTGAGCTAAAGAAATTAATGACTAATAAAATGCTATGGATTGCATTAGTAAGTGCGGCTATTCTAAATGTTTTCTTATCAGGATGGTCAGCCAAAAGTGAATTAATAGATCCTGATAGCTATAAGAAGTTATATACAGAGCTTCAAAGCCTAAATAATAATAATGATAAATTGGCAGAATACCTTAAACAAAGAATGGATGCTATATCAAGAGAAGATTATTCTACACTTATGCTATATTATCAAGCTAATACGCAGCTTACGAAGGTTAGCAACTATGATACTTATCTTGAAGGAATAGACAAGAGAGCTGAGACTATGACAGAAGTATCCATATTTGCTGATAAAGATAGTTTTGTATATCGCAGTATATTGCGTACCCCGCCTGCCTACAAGCATCTGAAGGGTATACAGCCCAAGTTTATAAATTCCAAGTCCATTATGGCTACAACCGATAGCCTTTATACGGATATACTTGCATTTTTGCTAATATTTTTGATCGTGATACTCCTGATATTAGGTGAGAAGGACAGGGGGCTCTTTGCGTTACTAAGACCTACTAGGAAAGGCAGGGTCCAATTGCTTTTTGCTAAGCTACTTGCGATTTATACCAGTTGTATCCTGGTGTTTTTTCTGCTGTACACAGGTAAATATAGTATGTCTGTCATTTTGTATGGCTCATGTGACATATCAAGTGTAATCCAATCAGTCGAAGGGTTTTTAGGCTCCACACTTAAGATCTCCATAGGGGGTTATCTGATTGTCTATGCAGTTACTAAGGTCGCTGCTTATTTTCTGATTGCCTCATTTCTGGTTTTTTTATCTATTATTGCTAAGTCCGCTTTATTTGTATATGTGACTGCATCAGCCTATACGATAATCAGCTCCTTATTATATGTTCTAATTAAGGGTAATTCCTATTTGAGTGTATTTAAATATATTAATCCGATTTGCTTGATAGATACAAACGTATTATACGAAAATTATCTGGACTTGAATTTCTTCGGACAGCCATTAAATTTATTAAAAATCGGTATCTTAATGCTTATTCTTGGTAATGTTTTATTTGTAGGAGCCAATCTGCTCATTTTTGCAAAGCAAAAGAATCTAATATTCCGTGATAGTAGACTTATTCAGTGGTTGCTTAGCCATATTCATGTAAAAAGAAGAGTTTCGTCAAGTCTATGGAGGTATGAAGCCTATAAAATATTAGTTACTAATAAAGCCTTATTCATTCTCATTACTGTGGTATTACTTGGATGGAATTCTTATAAAACATATCAAATGCCATTTTTTATGAATGACAGTATATATAAATTCTACGTTAGTCAGGTGGAAGGTCCTATCGTGCAGGAGACTTATGATTATATTGAAAATGAAAAAGCGAGATATCAGAAAATAAAGGATGAACTGGCTATTTTAACTGATCAATTAAGTGAGGGAAAAATCAATCATCTTGTTTATGAAAACCTAACAGGTCCTCTTGGCCTGGAGTTAGGAAGAGAGATTGGTTTTTATATGTTGCAGAATAAAGTTCATGAGCTTGAGCCCTACTCCGAAAAAAGCGGTAATCTTAAACCGTGGTTGGTCTATGATACAGGTTATAATCAGCTACTGGGGATAATGATGAACAAAGATCTTAACTTTGCCCACCTATTATTTCTTTTAGGTCTAATTGCATGCGCAGCACCAATATATGCGGCTGAGAATACCTTTTGTGCAAAGCGATTACTTATGACAACGCCAAAGGGAAGAATGAAATCATTTTATCGAAGATTTGGAATTGGAGCTATAGCTACTACAATACTCTTTATAGCAGCATATCTACCGGGAGTGGTCAATATCTTAGAAAGCTATGGTACGAGTGGGATAGAAGCACCGATTCAGAGTATTTCCGGTTATCATGACTTTCCTTTTCCGATATCTATAGCTGGCTTCATATGCCTGATATATGGCATCCGATTGCTGGCAGCCATACTAATGCTTATGTTTGTATTATGTATATCATACTTTTCAAAGAATATGGCCAGTGCACTTTCTATTGCTTCTGCGGCTTTTCTAGCTCCTTATGTATTAGTATTGCTAGGTTTGGATTTTGTATCAACTATTATGTGGAATCCTAATCTTATTGTAAGTGATTATTTTATGGATGCATCTGCAGCTACCATGCAGTACATACTTATTATTAATTTTATCCTTATTGTGACACTTGGTTTTTGTGTTATTAAAAGAACATTTACCCATATAAAAAATGCATACTAAAGAAGAACTTTGTCAAATAATCTACAATGCGTTTTGCTACTCATTAAGGCGTGTTTTTTACAAATAAAGTTAAATGTATGTATGATTCTAATTAGATTTTATATCTGATTAGCATTTTTTTTGATTCAATAAAGTAAATTTTAGTGTTTATTGATACAAAATCAAAAAAATAATGTTAATAAGTTTTGATTATGTTATAATTAAATCTGTATGCCTAAATGGCGTGAGTTTGTTTATTATTTAACATAAAATCAATAGAAAGAAGGAATTGGATAATGGCTAGGATGACATTTATGGGCGGTATCCACACATATGATGGCAAAGAATTGTCTAAGGATAAGCCAACATCAGTCCTTTTACCAAAGGGCGACTTGGTATTTCCACTGTCTCAGCATATTGGTGCACCTGCTAAGCCTCTTGTTGCTAAGGGAGAGGCAGTATTGGTTGGCCAGGTGATTGCTGAAGCCGATGGCTTGATTTCGTCAAATATCATCAGCTCAGTATCAGGGACAGTAAAGGCAATCGAGAGAAGACTGACAGCTGCTGGCAAAATGGAAGAGACCATTGTGATTACTAATGATAATGAATATAAGAAGATTGAGGATTATGGACGTGAACGTGACTATAGTAAAATGTCCAAAAAGGAGATAAGAGAAGCGGTTAAGGCTGCAGGTATTGTTGGTCTTGGAGGAGCGGGCTTCCCTACTCATGTTAAGCTTACACCAAAGGATGATAGCAAAATTGATTATGTAATCGTAAATGGTGCTGAATGTGAGCCTTATCTTACATATGATTATAGGCTAATGCTAGAAGAACCTGAGACGATTATTGAAGGATTAAAGGTAATCCTTCGCTTATTTGATAATGCTAAAGGTATTATTGGCATTGAAGACAATAAGCCCGATGTTATAGAAAAATTCAAAGAGTTGACAAGCGGCAATTCGAACATCGAGATTCAAGCCCTAAAGACCAAGTATCCACAAGGTGGTGAGCGCCAGCTCGTATACGTTACTACAGGAAGAAAGCTAAATTCCAAGAAGCTTCCAGCGGATGTGGGCTGTGTCGTGAGTAATGTAGCTACTGTGGCCGCCGTATATATGGCAGTAGCAAAATCCACTCCCTTGACTAATAGAATTGTTACTATATCAGGAGATGCTGTGACTGAGCCTCAGAACTTTAATGTACCTTTTGGAATTAATTTCTCTGAGATTCTTGAAGCAGCAGGTGGATTTAAGGTTCAGCCTGAAAAGATTGTATTTGGCGGACCTATGATGGGACGTGCTATGTATTCTTATAATGTACCTGTAACTAAGACAGCTAATGCACTAATTGCTTTTGCTAAGGATGAAGCAGCAGTGGAGGAATCTCCTTGTATCCAATGCGGTAGATGCTACTTCAAATGCCCTCTAAATTTATTACCAATGAAGCTACAGCTGATGGGGCTTAATAATGAGGATGAAAAGTTTTTAGAGCTTGATGGAATGGAGTGCTGTGGGTGCGGATGTTGCTCCTATATATGTCCTGCTAACAGAAGCCTGACACAGACCATAGTTCAAACAAAGCAAAGGATTATTAATAAACGAAATGAAAAGCATGAGCAACACGAGCTTCATGAGCTTCATAAGGAGCATAAAGCTAAATAATGAATACATTTCAATCCTTTAATATTATTAAAAAGTCATATACACGAATTATAATGAAGAGAGGTGTAAGCTTTGAGTGATTTGTATAATGTATCGGCAGCTCCCCATACTAGGAGCCCGATAAAGACAAATACAATAATGCAGGATGTAATAATTGCCCTGATTCCTGCTAGCTTATTTGGTATATTTAATTTTGGTTTAAGAGCATTGCTAGTAATTCTTGTTACTATTCTATCTTGTATGGTTACTGAGCATGTCTATTGTAAGTTAATGAAAATAAAGAGTGACCCCTGGGATTACAGTGATGTATTGACAGGTTTGTTGCTAGGGTTAAACCTGCCTGTTAGTATTCCTTACTGGATGGCTATACTGGGTGGTATATTCGCTATATTGATTGTAAAGATGCTGTTTGGCGGTTTGGGACAAAACTTTATGAATCCCGCGCTTGCAGCCCGTGTTTTCCTGTTTATCAGCTTCCCAGCCAGAATGTCTTCATTTTTGGTTGATAAGGTAAGCTCTCCCGTAGTTACAGATTTCCTAAGAGATGGGGCGTTGGTACTTGATGGAGTAGCAGGAGCAACTCCTTTAGGACAGTTGAAGTCAGGAGAAACTGTAGATTTACTGAAACTATTTGTTGGTCATATAGGTGGAACCATAGGAGAGACAAGTGCACTAGCCCTGCTTCTTGGAGCGGCTTATCTGTTTTACCGTAAGGTTATAACTCCTATAATCCCTTTTAGCTATATCTTATCATTTGCAGTATTTGCATTGATATTTGGAGGACAAGGCTTTGATATGAACTATGTATTAGGTCAGGTTCTTGGTGGAGGGCTTATTCTTGGAGCCTTTTACATGGCGACCGATTATGTAACAAGCCCGATAACTCCAAAAGGCCAGATAATATTTGGTATATTCCTAGGTGTTATGACAGGCATATTTAGAATTATTGGTACAGGTGTTGAGGGAGTGTCCTTTGCAATTATATTAGGAAATCTTTTAGTACCTTTAATCGATATGTTTACGCGCCCAAAATCATTTGGAAAGGAGCGTGTGAAGGATGTCAAATAAGAAAAAAGCTTCTATTTTAAAAGATGCATTATCTCTTACTATTATAACTATAGTATGTAGTTTTGCTCTAGCCTTTGTGTATGAGATTACTAAGGATCCAATTAAGGCTCAGGAGGATGCAAAAAAGAACGAGGGCTATCAGGTAGTATACTCTGATGCTGTAGAAATGGTAACTGACGAAGAACTAGTAGCGCTAGCAGCGGAAACTGATTTATCCACACTGGATTCGGATTATGCCGGCGTAACTATTGATGATATTATTCAAGCTCTAGATAGTAGCGGTAATAAAATCGGATATATTGTTAAATCAAATGTAAGAGGATATTCTAGCACGATTTCTGTAGCTACAGGATATTCTTTGGATGGTGTCGTACAGGGTATTGAATTATTGGCTATAAACGATACTCCTGGATTTGGTATGGAGCTGACTAATCCTGAATTTAAGGATAGATTTAGTGGTGTACAAACCGATCATTTTGAGTTAACTAAAGGAAGTGCATCTAAGGATAATGATATAGATGTATACAGTGGCTCAACTGTAACGACAACAGCAGTGGTAAATGCGGTTAATGCCGGAATCAGCTTTCTTAACCAGAATGCTGATGGTATAGGAGGTACAGCAAATGAGTAAATTTTTTAAACTTTTATTTAAAAATAAGTATTCAGAGCGCTTAACTAATGGTTTGTTTAAGGAAAATCCGACCTTCGTCCTTATGTTGGGTATGTGTCCTACATTAGCTGTAACCACATCTGCTATGAATGGGGTTGGAATGGGATTATCTACAGCTGTTGTTTTGATAGCCTCTAATCTTATTATTGCAGCATTAAGAAAGTTTATTCCAAATACAGTAAGAATGCCATATTTTATTGTTGTTGTGGCATCGATGGTTACAATAGTTCAGCTTTTGCTTCAAGCCTATGTGCCGTCCGTAAATGAGGCCTTGGGTATCTATATACCTTTAATCGTTGTTAATTGCATTATCTTCGGCCGTGTTGAGGCTTATGCAGCAAAGAACAAAGTAGGGCTTTCATTGTTCGATGGTATTGGTATGGGACTTGGCTTTACAATGGCATTGATACTTATTGGATCATTCCGTGAGTTACTCGGTGCTGGAACCATATTTGGACTTCAAATTATGCCAGCAAGCTATGAACCTATAACTATGTTTATAAAGCCCCCTGGTGCCTTCTTGGTACTTGCCATGCTTACTGCATTGCAGAACAAATTTAAGCTACCCTCAGCCACCAATGGCTCAGCTAAGACATCTGCTCTTGCCTGTGGAGGGGATTGTGCAAGTTGTAGTGGTGAGACCTATGCCGCTAACCATGAAGCAAATGCAGACATAGCAGATTCTAAAAAGACAGTAAAGCGCAACAAAGCAGAAGATACCCAAAGGAAGGAGGACTAACATAAATGAATACAGATTATTTAGTAAATCTATTAATTATTTTAATCAGCGCAGCATTTATTAATAATGTAATATTAAGTCAATTCTTAGGCATATGTCCCTTCCTTGGTATATCAAATAAAATTAAATCCGCAGTNGGAATGGGCTTATCGGTTATTTTTGTTATCACCACAGCTTCTATATTATGTAGCTTGATATTTCAATATATATTGGCACCCATGGAGCTACAATATTTACAGACTATAGTATTCATAATTGTTATTGCCGCCTTGGTACAGTTTGTTGAAATGGTAGTAAAGAAGGTTAGCCCAGCTCTTTATGATGCGCTTGGTGTCTATCTTCCTTTGATCACAACTAACTGTGCGGTGCTTGGTGTTGCTCTTCTTAACGTTGAGAAAGGCTTTGATTTAGTTGAGAGTATTGTTAATGGCTTTGCATCTGCTTTGGGCTTTACCATCTCAATAATTCTTATGGCTGGTATTCGTGAAAGAATGGAGCATAACAATATACCCAAGACATTTAGAGGCTTCCCAATTACTCTTGTGACAGCAACCTTAATGGCTATGGCCTTCTATGGCTTTGCCGGATTAGTGTAGAAGGGAGGAGTCGGGATGTTTATATTAAATATGATAGAAGTAAGTAATGGAATAATAGGCTTATCCGCTATTGTGGCATCTATTAGTCTAAAGGACATAGGTATAGCTACCATAGTTGTAAGTATAATCGGTTTACTTATCGGTCTATTTCTAGGTGTGGCAGCAAAGAAGCTGGAAGTACCTGTAGATGAGACTGAGGAAAAGGTCAGGGAGCTTCTTCCTGGAGCTAATTGTGGTGGTTGTGGATATGCAGGTTGTGATGCCTGTGCTAAGGCTATAGCAATTGGAGAAGCTGCAGCTGATGTATGCCCTGTAGCAAGTAGTGATATTCATGTTCAAATTGCCGAGGTTATTGGAAGTGCTGTAGAAGCATCAGAGAAGATGGTAGCTTATGTGAACTGTGCTGGAACCTGTGAGAAATCCAAGGTAAATGCCGCTTATTATGGTCCTAGGGACTGTAAGTTGGCAGCAGGCATAGGAGGAAATGGCTCAAAGGCTTGTAGTTATGGTTGTATGGGATTTGGCTCCTGCGTAAAGGTGTGTGCGTTTGATGCTATACATGTAATTGACGGCATAGCTGTAGTAGATAAAGATAAATGCACTGCCTGTACAATGTGTGTGGCTGAATGTCCGATTAATATAATTGAGATGATACCTCATAAAGCTAGAACACAGGTGGCTTGTAGCTCAAATGACAAGGGCAAGGATGTTAAGACTGTATGTTCTATAGGATGTATCGGATGTAAGCTTTGTGTAAAGGCATGCGAATATGATGCAATCCATGTAGAGGATAATTTGGCAAAGATTGATTATAGTAAATGTGTAAATTGTGGTGCATGTGTAAAGGTTTGTCCTGTTAAGGTTATTATGGAGCAACCTGCATAAATGAAAGCTTAATAGTTTTATGAAAAAAACTAGGGAGCACATAGGTATGGACTAACACTTTTGTGTTATGGTTGTACCTACGTGCTCCCTTTTTAATGTTAGTAGTTAACTAAGAGGGTTGTTCTTTATATACTCGCTGGGAGTCATGCCTATCTTCTTCTTAAATATCCTACTGAAATAATTAGGATCCTTATAGCCAACCATAAAGCAGACCTCTTTTACAGTCAGATTTGAATTGGTTAATAGCTCCTTTGCCTTCTTGACCCGAAGCATTGATAACCAATCTATGAAGTTAAATCCGGTATTTTTCTTTATCAGCTTACTAAAATATTGAGGGCTGATATTTACATGCTGTGCCACATCCTCAAGAGATATTTCTTCTGCATAGTGGGCCTCCAGATATTCCTTAGTAGCTTGAACAATTTTATTGGAGTAATCTATAGCAGTATGCTTTTTAACATATCCAGTTATATCGACAAATCTCTGAAAAGCCCATTCCATTAGTGAGTCGCCACTAAGCTCCATTAAAGTCTTGATATGACAAGTGTAATCCAAATAATCCAGCTCCTCCATCCTGTCAATTCTAGAGGCGTGGGAGGCTAAGACTAAAGCTTCTATGATCTTATTCCTTTTAGCTTTATCATTAAGTGGGCTTATTTGTGACATCATCATTAGAAAGTAATCATAAGCATCTGGTTTTCTTAGCCGAACGGACTCTATCATATGTCTTTCTGCTTCTTTGTATTCATAGATATAATATTTATCGTGTTTGGTAAGATCCTGTATATGGATTACCTCGCCTGGTCTGCAATAATGCATGCAAGATAGTGCCTCAAGAAAGGATGTATATATAGAATGAATGCTTTGAGCATTACCTATTCCCCCTATTAGCTTAATGCTAAATTCCTTCTCTATGGCTTTAAGTAGTTTAGTAGCTATTGATAGACTATTTGATTTAATATCCTTGCCAGGTGCCATGGTCTGTGGACCATCTGTAATAAGGATGCTAAATCTATTATGTATCAAAGGTCCTATTGATGTGGTCAGGTCAGGTAGTTCTTTCTTTATAAAATGATAGAGACTAAGCTCGTCAATATCAAAGTCAATAACTTTTGTGTTTTCTTTAGGTAGAAATTCAAATAGAATAAGAAAACCTAAATCATGAAAATTTAAAAGACTATGAAATATATTAAGCTCTTTATGGGAGCAACCACGAAAAAACAATGAAAACATAAAGCTTTTTTCTACATAAGAGTAAATATCTTCTATAGTAAAAGCTTTTTTGGAATTTAATATATCTATTTGCAGACTTTCCCAGAATTCTTTATCTAAATCATTATCGGCCTTAATGTCTATATTAGGTTTATTCATTTAATCACTCCTTAGTTGTCAGAAAGATAGTGTTTTCTTAATTATAACATTAAATCACAAATATTGCACGAAATATTATGGGCAAAAATAAATAAATGTGGAAAAACGTGTAAAAATCAGTTATATATAATTAATATTTTGCCACATAAATGCCAAGATACCAGAATATGATAAAATAGCAGAACTAGCTAAGTTATGAAATCGATGCACTAGTTCGCTAGGGTGTACTTGAACATGACTATATATTTTAAGGTTAGGTTAACAATATGATAAATGAGAAAAAGCACATGAGGAATATTATCTTATCTTTATCTATGCTATCGGTTATTATAATAGCATTTATTTTAATGTTAGTTAATAAGGAACATTTTACTAACTATGTGGATAATAACTATAACCAATATTTAAATGATGAACACAGCAATGAGGATTATGAGCAAAGTGAGCTAATTGTTATTCTTAATGAAACACCTGATGATGAAGATTTACATATGCTTTTAGATGGTTATGATGATAAGGTGCAAATAATTAAGCATTTGGAGGATTTTCTGCTAATTTCAATTAGTAATTATAATGTATATATAGATTTTTTGCAGTATCTTAATAATCATCCGCTGGTCAAATCGGTAGAAGCAAATGGTTCAGTGCAGATTATGCAAACCACTAATGATACATATGCTCCATCCCAATGGCCGATTCATAATCCTGGATTTTATACGGTATATACTGCTAAAAAAAGTAGAGAAGTATCATCTATACATGATGTGGACATGGATATACCAGAGGCCTGGATGTATATGAACCAAGAAGTCATTAATCGTCGCGAGGTTGTGGTCGCAATCATAGATACGGGAATTGATTATGTTCATCCTGATTTGGAGAAGCATATTTGGACAAACTCAAATGAAATCCCTGGTGATGGTATTGACAATGATAATAATGGCTTTGTGGACGATATATATGGCTGGGACTTTTATAATGATGATGCCAGCGTTTGTCATTATAAGTATGATAAAAACTTAAAAGTGAATTTGTCTCTTCCTGAGGATGTTGATGATCATGGAACTCATATAGCAGGTATAATAGGAGCAGTAGCTGATAATGGAATAGGTATAGCAGGAATAGCATCTAATATTGACATAAGGCTCATGATATTAAAAATAAATGGAGGTCCGGAGGGGACGGGTAGTATATCAGATGCAATACTGGCGATAAAATATGCAACCAGAATGGGGGCTGATATCTGTAACATAAGCTGGGGGACCAGCCAGTATTCGGATGCTCTAAAACAGACAATCAGTGAATCTGATATGTTATTCGTAGCAGCGGCTGGTAATCTTGGGAGTGATAATGATATCAAATCTGTCTATCCTGCAAGCTATCAATTAGACAACCTAATTTCGGTTACCTTTATTGATCCAAATGGTAGGCTAACCAATCTATCTAACTATGGGAGAGAAGCAGTGGAGATAGCAGCTCCAGGGGTTGATATTATGAGTACCATTGTGGGAAGTTATCAAACCCTAAGTGGCTCGTCCATGGCGGCTCCGCAGGTATGCGCTGTTGCTTCCTTATTATACTCATATGATAAAAGTATATCTCCTATGTCGGCTAAGGAGATAATATTAAAAACCCTAAAGCCCCTGCCAGAACTAAAAGATTATATGCTCTATCCAGGCATACCAAATGCCTATAAAGCTGTTCAGGAGGTGAATAACCTTATAGAGGACTTTATTCCTCCTATTATTAAGCTTAAAACAATCTATGATAAAGAGAGTTTTGTAATTCCCATAGATGTTGTAGATCAAGGGGGCTCGGGAGTAAGGGTAGTGAGGTGGTTGGCTGGAAAAAGAAAAATTGAGGATTTTTATCGTGGTACAACTGGGATAGCAGTAGAGAATGATGAACTCAAGGTGTCAAAGGCTGGAACATATACAATCTATGCCAGTGACTATGCAGGAAATGAGACAATAGAAGTTTATGAGGTTCAGGATGATACAAGTCCGCCAAGAATAAGTGCTAGCTACATAGTATCGGAGGACTATAAAAGTAGAGATATTAATATCAGGGTAATTGATACAGAAAGTGGTATAAGAAGGGTAAAATACTTGGAAGGTAATAAAAAGGCCACAGATTTTCTGCCTGTAGGATCAGGTACTCAGTTAGAATTAGTAAATGGTAGAGGCTCCTTTAGAGTAAAAAAGGATGGTATATATACCTTGTATGCTATTGATAATAGAGGAAACCAGGTGGTAAAGACGATTGAGGTAAAGACTATTTTGTCTGAGGAGATTAAGTTCACAAGAAAAGAGAAAGTTTTAAATGTTGGAGAATGGTACTATCTAAAAGCATTTGTTAAGCCAGCAGATACAACTGATATAATAACCTATAGCAGTTCTAACACCAGTGTTGCTACTATTAATAATAAAGGAAGGATTATTGCTCATAAGGAAGGTAGGGCTAAAATAACAGCAAGTACCAATAATGGACATAAGGTGGTATGTGAGCTTATTGTTGTAAAACAACAGCCATAAGTGTAAAATAGCGCTTATCAAGCCATGTTTATGAGTTGCTGTAAGCAAGCTTACGGGTTATTTCACGAATAAGCGGGTGGAGCTCAAAACCTACGGTTTTTCGCTCACGTTGCACTTGGCAGATAATATATACGCACTTTTACATGCAAGCATGCAAAGTGCGATAATATTATCTGCTCACCCGCTTATGCGTGAAAAAAAGTGATTGACGAAAAAAACCATATATGTTATAGTAATTAAGCAAAGAANGAGGGCTTTTTTTTTATGTCTAAAAAAAAGTTGCCTTAGAGAGCAGAAATCAAGCGCAACAAGAGGAAGCGGAGGTGGAAATTGTGCGCGTAAAAATCACATTGGCATGTACGGATTGTAAGCAACGTAATTACAACATGACTAAAGAAAAGAAGTTGCATCCGGACAGAATGGAAACAAAGAAGTTTTGTAAATTCTGCAGATCACACACATTACACAAGGAAACCAAATAAGATTCTGAAAGGAATGTGAAGAAATGGGAGAAACAACTGGTAAGGTAGCTGAGAAGGCTCCTAAAAAAAGCTGGTTTAAGGGTATAAAAACCGAATTTAAAAAAATAGTCTGGCCAGATAAAGAGACTCTCTCAAAGCAGTCAATTGCTGTTGTTATTGTTACGGTTCTTTTGGGTATAATAATTTATCTACTGGACTATGTAATTGAACTAGGAATCGGCTTTATTTTAGGCTAAAGGCAGTATGGAGGTTAGTATGTCAGAAGCTAGATGGTACGTTGTTCACACATATTCAGGATATGAGAACAAAGTAAAAGCGAACATTGAGAAGATGATCGAAAACAGAAAGCTACAGGATCAGATTTTAGAAGTATCTGTTCCGATGCAGGAAGTCATTGAAGTGAAAAATGGTGTGAGAAAACGTGTTCAGAAGAAGATGTTTCCCGGTTATGTATTACTCCACATGGTTATGAATGATGATGTATGGTATGTGGTACGTAATACTAGGGGTGTCACAGGCTTCGTAGGTCCAGATTCCAAGCAACCGGTACCACTATCAGAAACGGAAATGCGCAATATGGGTATCAAGGGTGACGATGTTGTACTCGACTTTGAGATTGGTGATACTGTAATGGTAGTAACTGGAGTTTGGGAGAACACAACAGGTGTAATCAAGCAAATTAACCCTCATAAGCAGATAGTCACCATAAGCGTAGATTTATTCGGGCGTGAAACACCGGTTGAGATCAGTTTCAGTGATGTAAAGATTCAAAAGTAATAATTACTCAGCACATTTATTATTACCATAAGAGCATATTAGCCGTATGCGTATTATGGATATGCAGTAATTTACGCAGTTAGTGGGAGGGATATCCCCGCAAACACCACAATATCAGGAGGTAAACAAGATGGCTAAAAAGGTTACAGGTTATATTAAATTACAAATCCCTGCTGGAAAGGCAACACCAGCTCCTCCCGTAGGACCAGCATTGGGACAACACGGTGTAAATATTGTTCAGTTTACAAAGGAATTTAACGCAAGAACCGCAGATCAGGATGGTATGGTTATTCCTGTAGTTATTACGGTATATGCAGACAGAAGCTTCAGCTTCATTACAAAGACACCACCGGCAGCTGTATTGTTAAAGAAGGCAGCAAATCTGAAGTCCGGTTCGGGTGCCCCTAACAAAACTAAGGTGGCTAAGCTTAAGAAGGCAGATATACAGAAGATAGCAGAGATTAAGATGCCAGATTTAAATGCAGCCAGTTTAGAAGCAGCCATGAGCATGGTTGCAGGTACTGCTAGAAGCATGGGCATAACTATTGAAGACTAAATATGAAATGTACGCGAATAAGCGTTTAAAAATCTATTAATGTGGGAGGATATGCATGGTGATTGGTATATAAAAGGCCCGCCATTTTCTTCCGATATTACCACTAGGAGGTTTATAGAATGAAAAGAGGAAAGAAGTATGTTAATGCTGCTAAGCTGATTGACAGAACAGTTCAGTATGATGCAGCAGAGGCAATAAGTTTAGTTAAACAATCCGCAGTTGCTAAATTTGATGAAACAATTGAAGCTCACATCCGTCTTGGAGTAGATGGACGTCATGCTGATCAGCAGGTTCGTGGAGCAGTTGTACTACCCCATGGAACTGGTAAGACTGTAAGAGTATTAGTATTTGCTAAGGGCGATAAAGTTGCAGAAGCAGAAGCAGCTGGCGCTGATTATGTAGGAGGAGAAGAACTTATTCCTAAGATTCAAAATGAAGGATGGTTTGAGTTCGATGTTGTAGTTGCAACTCCTGATATGATGGGCGTAGTAGGACGTCTTGGTCGTGTTCTTGGACCTAAGGGATTAATGCCTAATCCTAAAGCTGGTACTGTTACAATGGATGTAGCAAAAGCGGTTAACGATATAAAGGCTGGTAAGATTGAATATAGATTGGATAAGACAAATATTATCCATGTACCTGTTGGTAAGGCTTCCTTTACTGAGGAGCAGTTAAATGATAATTTCCAGACTTTGATTGGAGCTATCATTAAGGCAAGACCAGCAGCTGCAAAGGGTCAATATCTCAGAAGTGTAACACTAGCTTCCACTATGGGCCCTGGAGTAAAGTTAAATACAGCTAAATTAGGATAAGACAAAATGTAAATGATTGTTGACAATGAGGAGTAACTCATGTTATAATCCAGTTTGCATAAATAAAACTGCCGAAGACAGTAGGTGCCACAAGGCGTAAGGTATTACCACCTACCGAGGAGAAGTTGGTTAATGATAATTAATAACCTCTTTTTGCTTTGGCATAAAGAGGTTTTTTATTGTATAACACCATACAATAAGAACCTGTGACGAAATATCAAAGGAGGTGTACAAAAGTGGCAAAAGTAGAATTAAAGCAACCTATAGTTGATGAGATTAAAGCTGTTGCTGAGAATGCAAAAGCTGCAGTGCTTGTAGATTATCGTGGTCTTACAGTTGCAGAGGACACAGAGCTTCGTAAAAAACTTAGAGAAGCAGGTGTTGTATACAAGGTTTATAAGAATACACTTTTAAACTTTGCGTTCAAGGGAACTGAGTTTGAAGCTTTATCACAGGATCTTGAAGGTCCTACCGCAGTAGCGTTTGGTATTGATGATGCAACTGCTCCTGCTAGAATTATTAATGATATGGTAAAGAAAATGCCTAAATTAGAGTTCAAGTCTGGAGTAGTAGAGGGAACCTATTACGATAGTGAGGGTATTAAGGTTATTGCAACCATTCCTTCAAGAGAAGTTCTTATATCCAAATTACTTGGAAGCTTACAGTCACCGATTGCAAATCTTGCTCGTGTACTTAAGCAGATCGCTGAAAAAGCAGCATAATTAGAAAATAATTTATAGAGTAAGACGAGATTCTTACCGAACAAATATTATGGAGGTATATTTATTATGACAACTCAAGAATTTATCGAGGCGATTAAAGGCCTTAGTGTATTAGAATTAAATGAATTAGTTAAAGCATGTGAAGAAGAATTCGGCGTATCCGCAGCAGCAGGTGTTGTAGTTGCAGCTGGTCCTGCAGCAGGTGGCGCAGAAGAAGAAGAAAAATCAGAGTTCAACGTAGAGTTAACAGAGGTTGGTCCTAACAAGGTTAAGGTTATCAAGGTAGTACGTGACTTAACAGGCTTAGGCTTAAAGGAAGCTAAGGATCTTGTAGACGGAGCTCCTAAGATGGTTAAGGAAGGCGTTGGCAAGGCAGAAGCTGATGATATGAAGGCAAAATTAGAAGCAGAAGGTGCTAAGGTTACATTGAAGTAAACAATCCTTCAGGCGAATACTTACTAAGAATTATCTTAATAGAAATAACCGGCATGAATCCGCATAATTATATAAAACAAGCGGATAAAAGCCGGTTTTCTTATTGGATTAATATGGATTAGCGGATTGGGAACTTGAAATGCTGATATGTATACGGATTAGGTACTCGAAACGTTGATTAGTAGCAGATTAGAACTCGATAGCTAACGCTATCTCGTTCACGTTGCACTTATCTATGGTAATAACAATGCTTTATTGTAACATAGAGAGCTGTTACAATAAAGCATGATAATTACCATAGACTAATCTGCTAATCGTGGAAATTTAATGTTGACAGTAGAAATTAAGTGTGGTAGTATGAAAAGTGCACTATTGTGGTGATATATGCCTAATCAGTATTATTATAGCATATAAGGTTACAAAAGAAAAGCTATTTTTATTGAATAAGTAAATTAATCTTATTTGATAAAAACGCTCCGTAAGGATGCGCATATTACAAATCTCAAGACTCTCTAATTTTTAGTGGAGTCTTGTGTATACTTATTAAACTCAAGGGGTGAAAACGTCAATGGATAGAAACAGAATGCATCCAGTCAAGGTTGGTAATAACGTTAGAATGAGTTACTCCAAGCAGAAGGAAGTATTGGAGATGCCTAATCTAATTGAGGTTCAGAAGGATTCCTATCAATGGTTTCTTAAAGAAGGACTGAAAGAAGTATTTGATGATATTTCTCCAATATCGGATTACGGCGGGCACTTGAGTCTGGAATTCGTGGACTTTGCATTATGCGAGGATGACATTAAATATACAATCGAAGAATGTAAGGAAAGAGATGCAACCTATGCAGCTCCCTTAAAGGTAAAAGTTAGGCTCCATAACAAGGAAAATAATGAAATTAATGAACATGACATATTTATGGGTGATTTACCGCTAATGACTGAGACCGGAACATTTGTAATAAATGGTGCGGAAAGAGTTATTGTTAGCCAATTAGTACGTTCCCCCGGGATATATTATGCAGTTGACCATGACAAAATTGGTAAAAAATTATTTTCTGCCACGGTTATACCTAACAGAGGTGCGTGGTTGGAATATGAGACGGATTCTAACGATGTATTTTATGTAAGAGTAGATAGAAATAGAAAGGTTCCTATCACAACCTTTATAAGGGCTTTGGGATATGGAACTAATGAAGAAATCAAACAGCTATTTGGTGAAGAGCCTAAGATACTTGCAAGTCTGGCTAAAGATCCAAGTACAGCAAAGGACCCATCTGGTAATTATCAGGATGGTTTATTGGAGTTGTACAAAAAATTACGTCCCGGTGAGCCTTTGGCAGTCGAGAATGCAGAGTCATTATTAAATAGTATGTTCTTTGATCCTAGAAGATATGACTTAGCTAAGGTTGGCCGCTACAAATTTAATAAAAAGCTTGCCTACCGTAATCGTATAGTTGGCTTCGTACTGGCAGAGGATGTAGTTGATAGATCAACTGGAGAGGTTATTGCTGAGGCAGGTACAGAAGTAAATAATGAATTAGCACTCCTTATACAGGATGCTGCTGTTCCCTCTGTTATGGTACAGACTGATGAGAGGAATGTTAAGGTTATTTCCAATATGATGGTTAATCTTTCTTATCATGTTCCGGAAATCAGTGTGGCTGAGCGAAAATCAATGGGTATATCTGAGAATGTATACTACCCTGTTTTAAAGAAAATATTAGAGGAAAATTCCTCTATAGAAGATATTAAGGAGGCTATAAAAAAGAATATAGCTGATCTTGTTCCTAAGCATATTACTAAGGAAGATATTATTGCCTCTATTAATTACAATATAAGTTTAGAATATAACTTGGGCAATGCTGATGATATCGACCATCTGGGTAACAGAAGGATTCGTGCTGTTGGCGAGCTTCTACAGAACCAATATCGTATTGGTTTATCCAGAATGGAGCGTGTAGTTAGAGAAAGAATGACTACACAGGATTTAGAGGGTATAAGTCCTCAATCCTTAATAAATATAAAACCTGTAACTGCGGCTGTCAAAGAGTTCTTTGGTAGCTCTCAGCTGTCACAGTTCATGGATCAGCATAATCCATTGGGTGAGCTGACACATAAGAGACGTTTGTCTGCGCTTGGTCCCGGTGGACTATCCCGTGATCGAGCAGGCTTTGAGGTGCGTGACGTACATTACTCCCATTATGGAAGAATGTGTCCTGTAGAGACACCTGAAGGTCCTAATATCGGTCTAATCAACTCCCTTGCTTCTTACGCAAGGATTAATGAATATGGATTTATAGAAGCCCCTTATCGTATGGTTGATAAGGAAGACCCTGAAAATCCCAAGGTAACTGATGAGGTTATTTATCTTACAGCAGATGAAGAGGATAGATATGTAGTTGCCCAAGCGAATGCAGAGCTTGATGAAAATGGCTACTTTATCGGTAATAGTATCTCTGGTCGTTATAAGGAAGAAACCTCTCAATATGAGAAGCAGAAAATTGACTTAATGGACGTATCCCCTAAGATGGTATTCTCTGTAGCTACAGCCTTAATACCTTTCTTAGAGAATGACGATGCCAACCGTGCACTTATGGGTGCCAACATGCAACGTCAAGCAGTACCGCTACTTGTAACAGAAGCTCCTGTTGTAGGAACTGGTATAGAGGCAAAGGCTGCCATAGACTCAGGTGTATGTGTACTGGCTAAAAAGGCTGGTGTTGTAGAGAGAGTAACTGCTAAAGATATTGTTGTTAAGCATGATGATGGTTCAAAGCATACTTATCGTTTGATTAAGTTTGCTAAGAGTAATCAGGGAACCTGTATTAATCAGAGACCAGTAGTAAAATGGGGCGATAGAATAGAAGAAGGCCAAGTTATTGCAGATGGTCCTTCAACTTCACTGGGTGAATTGGCTCTTGGTAAGAATCCTCTTATTGGATTTATGACCTGGGAAGGATACAACTACGAGGATGCTGTATTACTTAGTGAGCGTCTTGTTCAGGAGGATGTATATACCTCTATTCATATAGAAGAATATGAGGCAGAGGCACGAGATACAAAGCTTGGTCCCGAGGAAATCACAAGGGATGTTCCAGGCGTAGGTGATGATGCTCTTAAGGACCTCGATGAAAGAGGAATAATTCGTATAGGTGCTGAGGTTCGTGCAGGTGATATCCTAGTAGGTAAGGTTACACCCAAGGGTGAGACTGAGCTTACTGCTGAAGAAAGACTACTCAGGGCTATATTTGGTGAGAAGGCTAGAGAAGTAAGGGACACCTCACTTAGAGTACCCCATGGTGAGTACGGTATAATTGTTGATGCAAAGGTATTTACCAGGGAGAATGGAGATGAATTATCTCCTGGTGTAAATGAAACAGTTCGTGTTTATATAGCACAGAAAAGAAAGATACAGGTTGGAGACAAGATGGCAGGACGTCATGGTAACAAGGGTGTTGTATCCCGTGTATTACCTGTGGAGGATATGCCTTTCCTACCCAATGGCAGACCATTGGATATAGTATTGAATCCTCTAGGCGTACCTTCACGTATGAATATCGGACAGGTACTTGAGATACATCTGTCTTTAGCTGCTAAGGTGCTCGGTATAGACGTATCTACTCCAGTATTTGATGGAGCAAATGAATTTGATATTATGGACACACTGGAAATCGCCAATGATTATGCTAATAGTGATTGGAATGAGTTTGAGGCAAAATATAAAGATACTATAAATCCAGAAATAATGGAATATCTGAAGGAACATCATGGAGAAAGTGATGAATGGGAGGGTGTTCCCATTAATTCCGATGGAAAGGTTATGCTTCGTGATGGTAGAAGTGGAGAGTATTTTGACCAACCTGTAACAGTAGGCTTCATGCATTACCTGAAGCTTCATCATCTGGTAGACGACAAGATACATGCCCGTTCCACAGGCCCTTATTCCTTAGTAACACAGCAGCCTCTGGGCGGTAAGGCACAGTTTGGTGGCCAAAGATTTGGTGAGATGGAGGTTTGGGCACTTGAGGCTTATGGTGCTGCTTATATTCTCCAGGAGATTCTGACAGTTAAATCTGATGATGTTACCGGTCGTGTTAAAACCTATGAAGCTATTATCAAGGGTGAAAATATCAGTGAGCCTGGTATACCTGAGTCCTTTAAGGTTCTACTAAAGGAACTACAGTCATTAGCACTTGATGTTACCGTGCTTGATGAATACGGTAATGAAGTAAAAATGAATGAGAGTGCAGATTATAGCGATTCCGATATGACTCAGCTTATTGAAGGAGAGAATAACTTCAGATATGATGAGGGCTATGAAAATGCCGGTTTCACTAAGACAAGTGGCGATGAAATTGATAGTGAGATTTTTAATATCTACGAAGAAGATTCGGAAGACATAGAAGATAGCGGTGACGAGGACCTTGTTGATGTAATAGAGGATAACCTTGATGACGACTTCGAAGACGACCTGTAAACCGTTAGAAATCTAAGATCAAAATCAGAATTGACGAAGGGAGAGCCAAATAATGCCTGAAATGATGTATAACAGTGAGCAGGGGATAACCTATGATGCAATTAAGATTGGTCTTGCTTCACCGGAAAAAATTAGGGAATGGTCTAAGGGAGAAGTAAGAAAACCCGAGACTATTAACTACAGAACCTTAAAGCCGGAGAAAGACGGTTTGTTCTGCGAAAGAATTTTTGGTCCCAGTAAAGACTGGGAGTGCCATTGTGGTAAATATAAAAAGATTAGATATAAGGGTGTAGTATGTGATCGATGTGGTGTAGAGGTTACAAAGGCTAGCGTTCGACGAGAAAGAATGGGGCATATTGAGCTTGCGGCACCAGTGTCTCATATATGGTATTTCAAGGGAATACCTAGCCGTATGGGTCTCTTACTTGATTTATCACCTAGGACTTTGGAGAAAGTACTTTACTTCGCCTCCTACATCGTATTGGATAAAGGAACATCCGACCTTCAGTATAAGCAGGTGCTTAACGAGAAGGAAAAGCAAGAAGCAGTTGAAAACTTTGGATATGGAAGCTTTCGTCTGGGTATGGGAGCTGAAGCTATCCAAGAGCTACTGCGAGATATTGATTTAGAGAAGGAATCCCATGAGTTGAAGAAGGCTTTAAAGGATTCAACAGGTCAAAAGCGTGCTAGGATAATTAAGCGCTTGGAAGTTGTCGAGGCATTTCGTGAATCTGGTAACAAGCCTGAGTGGTTAATTCTTACGGTTATTCCAGTCATTCCTCCAGACCTACGCCCTATGGTGCAGCTGGATGGTGGACGATTTGCTACCTCAGATATGAATGATTTATACCGTAGGATAATTAATCGCAACAATCGCTTAAAAAGGCTTCTAGAGCTTGGCGCTCCTGATATTATTGTTCGTAATGAGAAAAGAATGCTTCAAGAGGCTGTTGATGCATTAATAGATAACGGTAGACGAGGAAGACCTGTAACAGGTCCTGGTAACCGTGCGCTTAAATCCTTATCCGATATGCTAAAGGGTAAGCAGGGACGTTTCAGACAGAATCTTCTTGGTAAGCGAGTGGATTATTCTGGTCGTTCTGTTATCGTAGTAGGTCCTGAACTTAAGCTTTATCAGTGTGGATTACCTAAGGAGATGGCGATTGAGCTGTTCAAGCCCTTTGTTATGAAGGAGCTGGTTAGCAGAGGCACCGCCCATAATATAAAATCAGCTAAAAAAATGGTAGAGAGACTCCAGCCTGAGGTTTGGGACGTACTGGAGGACGTAATTAAAGAGCATCCGGTTATGTTGAACCGTGCTCCTACCCTTCATAGACTTGGTATTCAGGCATTTGAACCTGTACTTGTTGAGGGTAAGGCTATTAAGCTTCACCCCTTGGTATGTACTGCTTATAATGCTGACTTCGATGGTGACCAGATGGCTGTGCATTTACCTCTATCAGTAGAAGCGCAGGCTGAATGTAGATTCCTACTACTATCACCTAACAACCTATTAAAGCCGTCAGATGGTGCACCAGTTACTGTTCCCTCACAGGATATGGTTCTTGGTATCTATTATCTGACAATCGAAAAGGCAAATGATACAGGAATTATACATTCCTTTAAGAATGTAGATGAAGCGATTCTGGCCTATGAGAATAAGACAATTACTCTACATGAGCTTATTAAGGTTAAAATAACTGGTATAAATAATGAAGGTGTTGAAGAATCAAAGATGGTGACTTCTACACTGGGACGTTTTATTTTCAATGAGAT
>JGI24710J26742_10001305_pt1 | contig 22975 bp, 23 predicted proteins | sample BioPla2DNA2_FD_26742 | JGI IMG/M metagenome (IMG submission 26742) | reverse complement strand
GTGCTACACTTTTATGGCAAACAACAAAGCCCGCAAACCGTCTATTTAAATGCGGTTTAGGGGGCTTTTTTTCTTATTAAGTGTCAAACTCGGGATTATACCTACTAGAAAAGTTTTTGTCAAGGAGTTTAGTTCCGTTTTTTTTCGTTTTTTTATTTCTCCCAACATAAAATACACATCATTATGCAAAAAATGTATTGACTTATAAATTCTCTATATATAAACTATAAGCATAGGGATGTATATTATTTAAGTGAAGAAAAATGTGAAAAGAACATTGTGAAACAAGTTGCAGTCGCATGTTAATACGATGCGGAAAGGAAGAGCATCCACCTTCTCGAAGCAAGTTTTGCTCGAACCAAAGGGAGTATTTACAAGTTCTTTGCTTGCGAAACTTAAGTTTTTCGAGTGTTTTTCTTTATATTTATTTAATACACCCTAAGAATAGAGTTTTATTGACAAAAACCCAAATAAATAAAATTTATATGTTAATCTTCGGTAATAAATGCTATAATATAATTAAATGTTAATCTGTAAGTCAATCATTTATGTTTCAATTGGCTTTGTTTTACTGCTTAAATTGCATTTTTCTTCGATAAGCTTACAATAAACAAGTTTTATTTTAACTTCTTTAATAATGGAGTGATAAACATGGAAATACAAATTGGCGTTCTCGTATCGGTTCGTCATTTCTCTGGAACAAAGCTTTTTAAAAGTCTAGTGCTCCAATCAAACAGTGATATCATAACGGTGAAGCTCATAGAAGATATCACTTTGCTTAATTGTTCAAAAGGAGATCCTGTAGTTTTAGGCTACGAATTGGACAGTGAGGTTTATATTGCCAGTTGCACTATACTTAATATGGACAAATCACAAAACAGCCTTGAGCTTAAAATTGACAATTACGAAACTACTTCAAACAAAAGGCTCTTTGTCAGGTTTCCTGTATCATTATATGCAGAAGCGAGAATTGGTGAATCTCAGAAAAAATATCTTGCTATTGTAAAAAATATCAGTTTTACTGGAATGATGATTCACTCTAAGGCTGATTTTCCCTTATTTCAAGAGCTCAAGTTCGAAATACGGGCTGCAGTGACAATACACATAAAAGCAATTATAGTAAGAAAAGTGAAGGATACATACAATTACGAATATGGGCTAAAAATCAACTACACCGATGTACATACCCCGAATCTTCTTAAAAAATACCTAATACTTCTTAAGAATGAACAGGAAGAGTTTATTAGAAAGTTCAAAGAAACATAAATTACTGCATTTAGTAAAACCGAAGGGGGTATCGACCCTCTTCGGTTTTTATACTATGCATTATATATTCTTCATCAGATTTGCCATTTCAATCGCTGTTACAGCCGCATCATACCCCTTGTTTCCGACCTTGGTTCCTGCTCTTTCGATTGCCTGTTCAATTGTATCGGTGGTAAGAACTCCAAAAATTACAGGAATTCCAGAATCTAGCGACACCTTTGCAATTCCCTTTGACATTTCACTGGATACATAATCAAAATGAGGCGTTGAACCTCTAATAACAGCACCAATACAGATCACTGCATCATATTTTTTTGAGTTAGCCATTTTCTGAGCAACCAATGGAATTTCAAAGGCTCCGGGCACCCAGGATATCTCAATATCCGATTCCGCTGCTCCATGCCTAACCAAGCCATCGATTACTCCTCCAAGGAGCTTGCTGCTGATAAACTCGTTAAACCGACCAATAACTACACCAAACCTTAGCCCTGTAGCTATTAACTTTCCCTGATACGTTTTAATTCCCATCTTACTTTCCCTCCTGATGATCAACTGTATTTATTTTGGATAACAAATGTCCCATCTTTTCCTTCTTTGTTTTTAAATAGAGCCTGTTTGCCTCATTTCCTTCAATTTCAATGGGGATTCTTTCAACAATCTCCAATCCATAACCGTCAAGTCCTATTACTTTCTTAGGATTATTGGTAAGCAGTTTTATTTTTTTTATGCCAAGATCACATAAAATCTGTGCCCCAATTCCATATTCTCTTAAATCCGGTGCAAACCCTAAAAGCACATTAGCCTCAACAGTATCCTTTCCGTTATCCTGAAGCTCATATGCCCTTATCTTGTTTACAAGCCCAATTCCACGCCCTTCCTGCCTCATGTACAGGACTACTCCTCTATTCTCCTTACTTATTTTTCCCATAGCAATATTCAGCTGTTCTCCACAATCGCATCGTATTGAATGAAAAGCATCCCCCGTGAGGCACTCTGAATGTACTCTCACCAGTACAGGCTCGCCTGAACCTGCTATATCTCCCTTTACTAATGCGACATGGTGCTCTCCATTTATAACATTTTCATATACCAGTATCCTAAATTTACCGAATTCTGTAGGAAGACTTGCCTCTGCCGCCTTTCTAACAAGCTTTTCCGTATTTCTCCTATAGCTTATCAAATCTGCAATGGTTATAATCTTAAGCCCGTGCTCTTTTACAAAATCCATGAGCTGAGGTATCCTTGCCATAGTTCCGTCATCATTCATTATCTCACATATAGCTCCAGCAGGATATAAACCTGCCATCCTTGCAAAGTCAACTGCTGCTTCCGTATGTCCCGCCCTTTTTAACACTCCTCCCTCCCGTGCTATCAGAGGAAAAACATGCCCCGGTCTCACAAAATCCCCAGGCTTTGCTTCGGGGTTTGAAAGCTCCTTTATTGTTTTTGACCTTTCAAAGGCAGAGATACCGGTGGTGGAAGAAATATGATCCACTGTTACGGTAAAGGAGGTTCTCATATGCTCAGTATTTTCATGGACCATCAAATCAAGATTCAATTCCCTTGCCCTAGTCTCTGTTATAGGTGCACATATCATTCCTCTTCCGTATGTAGCCATAAAATTAACGCTCTCGGGTGTAACCTTTTGGGCAGCCATCAGGAGGTCTCCTTCATTTTCCCTGTCCTCGTCATCAACAACTACTATCATTTTACCCTGCCGGATATCCTCTACTGCCGCTTCAATTGTATCAAATTTCATAAAACTACCTCCCCAAAAACTGCTTTTTTCTTTTATAACCCAGTTTATACAAAGCCATTTTCTCTTAGAAAGTCCAAGGTCAGATCTTTTTGTGTGTCTTTTTCCGATTTAAAATCAGCCACTAACAGCTTTTCAACATACTTTCCCAGCATATCACATTCAATATTAATTCTATCACCGATTTTTCTTGACCCAAGGGTTGTAACCCNGGTAGTATGAGGTATCAGTGAAACCCTGAAGCATTTATGATCAACATACACAACAGTAAGACTTGTGCCGTCTAATGCTACCGAACCTTTTACAACAACATATCTCAATATGTCCTCTGTTGCACAAATTTCAAGCCATATTGCGTTATCCTCTTCTTCCCTGCCGGATATAACTCCGGTACCATCGATATGACCGCTGACAATATGCCCTCCCAGCCTGTCGCAAAGCCTTAAGGCTCTTTCAATATTAATCTTATCCCCTATCTTAAGACTTCCTAGGTTTGTCTTTCTCATAGTCTCAGGCATAACATCCGCCGTAAAGCTTTCAAAAGAACGGGATGTTACGGTAAGACATATTCCGTTAACGGCGATACTATCCCCTATTTTTACATCCTCCATAATCTTTTGGCACTTAATACTTAGTTTAACCGACGTACTGCCAAACTTTATTCCATCAATTATACCGATTTCTTCAACAATACCTGTAAACATTCTTCACTCCTATAATACCTTTGTTTAAATTCCAAAACTCTTCCCCGTTATATATACCCTTCTAAGAGTATATCATCTCCAAATTTTTTAATGCAAATGTCCCTTACCATAAGAGCCTCATTCATTCTCTCCGCACCATCTCCTTCAACAGAAGTAGGTGCATTTTTTCCTCCAATAATTTTAGGTGCAATAAAGTACATTACCTTGTTCACTATTCCCGAACTTATTGCCGAACTGTTCAAAGTACCTCCACCCTCCAACAAGACACTGTCTATTTCAAGCCTGTAAAGTTCATCCATAAGAAGTTCCAAGTTTACTCCTTTGTCAGTGCCATCTGCTTTTATAATCTTTATGCCTCTTTCAATAAGTCTTTCTTCCTTCTCCTTAGGAATACATGAAGTAGTTGCAAGTATAACCCCTGCCTTAGAATCACTTTTTATGACATTGCTGTCTTCCGGTAATATACCTCTGCTATCCACAATTATCCTTATAGGATCCTTTCCTTCTTTGTCAATTCTTCTTGTAGTCAAAGAAGGATTATCCTTTAAAACAGTATTAATTCCCACCATGATTGCCGAAACCCTATCCCTTATTACATGAACATAATTCCGAGATTCCTCTCCAGTTATCCACTTGGAATCTCCTGAAACCGTTGCAATTTTGCCGTCTAAAGTCACTGCGGACTTCATAATTACAAAGGGTTTCTTTTTAACAATATAATTTATGAATATCTCATTAAGCTTTAATGCCTCGTTCTCAAGAACACCAACCTTGACTTCAATCCCTGCATCCCGAAGCATTTTTATGCCTCTCCCGGAAACCTTTGGGTTTGGGTCAGCCATGGCTATAACAACCTTTTTAATGTTTGCATCAATAATCGCCTTAGCACAGGGAGGAGTCCTTCCATAATGGGAACAGGGCTCTAAATTAACGTACAGGTTGCTCCCCGAAATATCCTCTGCCGCATTATCAAATGCATCAACTTCAGCATGACTCTTTCCCAGTGCCCTATGGAAGCCCTCTGCAATTATTCTTCCGTCCTTAACCAGCACCGCTCCTACCAAAGGATTGGGATTGGTTCTTCCCCATCCCATCTTTGCCAATTCAATGGCTCTTTCCATAAACTTCTCATCGGTACACAAAAATTGATCACCTTTCATCCATAAAAAATTGAAGCATCTCAAAATTTTTAATCATTTCACTTCATAAAAGTCCATTAAAAAACTCCCTTGAGACTTATTCCCAGGGAGCTCTATTCAAATAATTGAACAAAACCTTATCTTCTTCCATCCAGACTCAATGCACCCAATAACATGGAATACATTATACTGTCGGCTCCGGACTTTGACCGGATCTGCCTAAAGGCTCGCGGGCTTACAGATATTTGCTGTCTACCGCCGGTAAGGAATCTCACCTATCCCTGAAGATAAATCAAACCAATATTCATATGATAAAACTTTAAGGCATTAAGCCTTTTCAAAATTAAGTTAAATATATCACAGCATTTTCCTTCAGTCAAGCAATATTTTAAACCTAGATGCATTGAATAAAGGTGAAGAAAAATCTTAAATTATTCAAAAAGGACTATTACCGATGTTTGGTTCAAGTGACCCACATAAGCCTCTCCTATGGTTGCAAACCCTATGTTCGGAATATCTCCAAAGATTTTCCCATATTCATCTTGAGCATTTTTTTGCTCAAGGTTTAAAAATCTGAAGCAGCAATGAAAATCAATTATTGCTGATATGTTTTTCATTTGTTTTCTTTTTTCTTCAAATGCTTTTTTGGTATCAGAGACAATATCCCTACCATGAAGAAGATGAAGCACGGTTCCCTCAGATATTTTACAATAAAGAGTAATGCTATCTCCGAGTAAAAAAGCAGGATTTCGAACAAAAACTTCCCCATCTGAGACTAAACCAAAGGGATTTGTATTGAAATATTTGGTTACTTCTGAAGGCGGAACTCCAAGTGCCTCAGCATATGCCAAAACAGCAGGCTTACCATTGAATTCTATTACTTCTCTTCTTTCCTCATTAACTTTGGTAGCCGTCAGCGTTTTGTTCAACACATCAAAGCTCTGAGTCTTCAATACCGCAAAACCTACTTGGGGCTTAAATAATGCAAGCAGGGCAGCGTTGGAATAGGCTCGGCCTTTTGAAAACACATATGTTTTATGCCCTTTTAAATCGTCTGCAACCGATCCTCCAACAAATAAGACATTCGTTTTATCACCAATTCTGTCTAATATTTTTTCTTCAGATTGGCTAAGTCCATCAATTAGAACCAATCCCAAATATTTTTGAAAATCCATATCTGAAGCAGGTTCTTCAAAATGATCTTCAAATGCTTGAAAAGCCTTGCTTACATCTCCATTCTCTCTTATGTTTTCAACAATTTGAACATTGACATCATCTACAATAGTGGAGTTAAAAGCCATAGCTACAATTGAATTTCTCAAACTTTTACCGTTGATGATTTCTCCTGCGGTCGTTCCTCCGAAAACACACGCCGGGCTAAAACTTTCCTCCATTTTTTTAGCCAATTCATCTGGGTTAAAGCATGAGGAAGCAAAGAATATCATCATTGTAAATTCAAAACCTTGCAGTTGTTTCTTTAAATCTTGTACAGCTTCCGAAACATCACTTTTTGTGGTAAATATAGTTTTAATATCATTGCCCGAGCTGGTTTTAGTTGACATTACAGTATTTTCTTTTTTATTATACAATGATTTTAACGTCATGACTTCACTAGCATATACTTTTATTTTAAGTTCTTTTGCCAGATCAATGAGCTTATCAATAATAACCTGGTCATCATAGGTTTCTTCTGTATATTTGTCGGGAAAAATCCCCTTCATACACATCTTCGCTCTGGTAAGATGCTCAAGTAAAGGGTTTCCTCCAGAACGTTCCTCGATTATTTTATCAATTAATCCCTTTATCTTTCCCTTAGATAGCTCCATTTTTTCCTCATTCCTTTTTTAGCATATTATAGTAACCACTATATTTATCGGTACACTATATATTTTAATTGAGGAATTTTTTAATATATGAGAAACTTTTTTGATTGGGTGTGTATTATGCTTCAACATAAAATTTTATTATTGTAATGGGTGCATTAAATACACAAAAGTTCAAGGGCATCAAGCCCTTTTACTTTTGGTCATTTCATTTTGTTAAATCCCACTTAATGTAAAAAAGTGTTGTAGAAACTACCGTATACTGGAAAAACTTTCCCTTTACTTCACTATACCCATGTTTCTTTTCAGTTTTTCTACATGCATATAATAATCCAGATTTTTAAGTTCCGAGGCCGCCTCCTTATCCAGCACCACAGTAATTCCTCCACTATGAAGCTGTATTGCCGATGCTGTAATCTGAGAAGTTACAGGACCTTCCAAGCATTTAGCTACTACACTGGCCTTCTTTTTTCCATTCGCAATCATTAATATATTTCTCGCCTCAAGAATGGTTCCGATTCCCATTGTTATGGCGAAATGAGGCATATCCTCCCTCTTTATACCAGCCTTTTTATAGAAGCTTTCATAATTATCGTCGAGGGTTTGCTTTGTCAATGCCTGAATCCTCGTCCTTGAACCCAGTGAAGAGCCCGGTTCATTAAATGCCCAGTGTCCGTCTGCTCCAATCCCCAAAAGTTGCAAGTCAATTCCTCCGACTCTTTTTATTTGATCTTCATACCACCTGCAAAACTTATCCGGGTCTTTAGTCCTACCATCAGGTATGCATATGTTTTCTTCTTTTATATTAATATTTTTCAAAAGCTCCTCGTACATAAACCTTGCATAGCTCTGATCTGTTTCATAGGGTTTATTCAAATCAATCCCAATTCCAAGATACTCATCAAGATTGAAGGTTCTGACCTGTGAAAAATCCAATCCTTCCTTATGCAGTCTCACAAGTTCCTTATAAGTACCTATCGGTGTACTCCCAGTTGCCAATCCCAGTACACAATCAGGTTTGTTTTTTACAAAATCAGCTATAATCTCTGCTGCATGCCTACTCATCTCATCATAATTTTCTTTTATAATAATATTCATATGCATCTTCCCCTCATTATTAGTTTTATATATTTTACTACCCGAATCATTAAATCAATCCTTTATTTCCCCAGCCTTTTTCAATGCAATTTTTGTTGTAACTGGCCCAATCAACTCATAAATCAAGGTGCCACAAAGTATTACTGCACGAATCGTTTGGCCATATTCTGGAAGAGTCTGTGCTGCAATAAGGGAAAGTCCGATAGCCACACCGGCCTGAGGAATAAGCGTTAAACCTACGTATTTCTTTATCGCCGCAGGAGCTTTCATTATCATCGCACCGATATAAGCCCCTAAGGCTTTTCCCACAGCCCTGAAAACCACATAAAGAATTCCGATGACCCCAATTTGGGGTAAGATAGTAACATTGAGTTCCGCACCAGAAACAACAAAAAACATCAAAAACAACGGAGGTGTAATACTTTCTGTAAGCTTAAAAATAGCCTTCCCTGCTTTTGTAACATTGACAAGCATTGCCCCCATGCACATGCATAATAATAGAGGAGATAATCCCAGCATAGTTGCAAGGGAAGAACCTAAGAAAACAAAGCCCACGGTAATAATTGTTCTGTTGGAGTCTTTTTTAAAAAAGCGAAGGGGAATTGTGAAAATCAAACCAAGCACAAATCCCACGGCAATCGATCCAAAAATTTCGATAAGCGGTGAAACAACAGACATTATTATCGAATTCTGTTCAGGGTTCTGCATTGTGTTTACTATTGCCATAGCAAAGCCAAAAGCCATCAGTGCTACGGCATCATCTAGTGCAACCACACTAAGCAATGTTTGTGTCACAGGTCCTTTTGCCTTATACTGCTTAACTACCATTATAGTCGCAGCTGGTGCGGTAGCAGCTGCAATAGCACCTAAGAGCAATGCCATCTCAATTTCAAACCCAAAAAGAACCAACACAACCGCTACCAAAAAAGTAGCTGTCAGGGCTTCAAAGATAGCAATAATAACAGGTGTTAATCCCATTTCTTTTAAATAAGACAGCTTAAACTCTGCACCAATAGAAAAAGCAATGAACGCAAGAGCCATTTCGGATATAATTTCAAGATCCGTAACAAGGTCAACAGAAAGCAATTTAAAACAGTAAGGTCCAATTATAAGACCGGCAATCAGATAACCTGTCACATTTGGAAGTTTAATAAGCTTAACAGCCCGACCCAAAATAAGACCCGAAAACAGTATTAATGCTAAATAAAACAAAGCACTCATTGTCATTTAAAATTCAACCCCCTCAGCGGAAAGTACCGGCAGGGTAAACAACACTACCGTATCCGGCTGAGACAAATCACCAATTACTTCCCTTACAATACCTTTTACTACTTCAACCTTCTCATCCTTAAGTACCATAAAAATCGTCTTGCTTTCTTCCCGGTCAGGATCCATGATATAGCGAAGTGTACCAAATATGGGGAAATCTTCATTGTGCTTTGCAAGCTCTCTTGCCATACCTGTGCTGTTAAAAATCGTTGCCCCCGTAATCCCTTTCTCCATCATTGTTTCTAGCAATTCATCTAACTTTTCAGTTTTGTTAAGTACAATCAACAATAGCTTCATACGCAATCACTCCATCTGAAATTAATAATTTTTTAAAAGCACTTAGTAAGCTGAACTTCTATGCCCCAGCAAAACCAATATCTATTTTAGCATAGTAGAAATGAAAATTATAGTTTTTTTTAGCACCTACATATTTGTAATTCTTCAAAGAGAAAAATGTGCAACCGACTTAGTGGTGTTTTGTAAACTTGACTGTTAAAACACCTGTGTTATAATGTTTTTATGCAAAATGATATTAAACCTATACATTAATTGTTTGAGGACAGGAGGTCAAAATGAATCTAGCTGAGTTGTATAAAAAAAAGAAACCAGTCATATCTTTTGAAATATTTCCTCCCAAGCTTGATACTCCTTTAGAGTCCATATTCGGCACTCTAGAACAATTCAAAGAATTAAAGCCCGACTTCATCAGTGTTACATATGGTGCTGGAGGAAGTGCAAAAGATAGAACCATCGAAATTGCTTCTAAAATTAAAAATGAATACCATATAGAAAGCATGGCACATTTTACTTGCGTTGGACATTCAAAAACAGAGATAGATTCCCTTCTTGAAAATCTTCATGCCAATAACCTTGAAAACATTCTTGCTTTGAGGGGAGATCCTCCCGCAGATCAACCGGATTTTGACTTCAGCAAAAATGTATATAGATATGCCAGTGAGCTTATCGGGCATATAAGAAACAAAAGCAATTTCTTTTGTATAGCTGCAGCGGCATATGTGGAAGGACATAGTGACAGCAAACGCCTTAAAGACGATCTTATTCACCTTAAGCACAAGGTGGAAACCGGTGTTGATTTTCTGGTAACCCAGTTGTTCTTTGATAACAGGCTTTTTTATGATTTTCTCGACAAAACCTCTGCAATAGGCATAAATTGTCCCATTACTCCTGGTATAATGCCCATATTTAAGGCTGAGCAAATTAAACGTATTGCTTCCCTGTGTGGTGCATCTTTTCCTGCAAAGCTTGTTGTGTTAATGGATAAGTACGGGGACAATCCTGAAGATATGCGTAAAGCCGGAATTGAATATGCAAGCACTCAAATACGTGATTTAATCGATAATGGTGTTGATGGAATACACCTCCTTACAATGAACCGTCCAAAGTCAAGCAAGACTATTCTTGAAAACGCTGGATTATTGTAGGATATTAAGGGGGCATTAAATGCCCGTGGCAGTTATAAATATCCATTACATCATAAGAATTTCACGAAGTGAAATGACCAAAAAAACGTTGGAGTCTCGATGTCCCCGGAATTTTTGATTGAAACGATAAAAACAAGGGTGCCAATGCTTCTTTGTTTTTGGTATTATTCCATGTCTTTTAACAAATCCTCAAATCGCATATCCGAATCATGTTTTAATACACCCTCCAATACATCCTGTTCGGTAAGTACCTTAACCAGTCTCATACATTCATCGACCACATATACTATGTGAAATCTGTCAAAATCCATGCTCTTTATTATGTCTGCTATATGCATGGACTTTAAAACCACTAGTTCTCTCCCGGGATATATACCCTTTTTTAAGAATCTGCTTCGTTTGTACAAAAGGTTTTTAATATTCATTAACGACTCCTCCGACTTATCAAACTTTTGGTAACAGAACATATACACTGATATTAAAATTATGCTTAAATTTTTAATACCGGCAATAAGCAACAACACCCCCAGTGCGAAAACTACTGCTGCAAATCCTAAAGACAGTCTTCTTGCATACTTATATCCCTTAAACAAACCTATTTTAGATACAAGAATGTCTCTAATTATTTTTCCTCCGTCCAGAGGCAATACAGGAAGCATGTTAAATATCGCCAATGCAACGTTGGCATAGATAAAAAAACGCATATTATCTGAAAAAACAAAATAATATGTGTTTGTTATAAAACATATCAAAGCCAATAAAATGTTACTAAGAGGTCCGCTAATATATATAAAAAGCGGATTTAGACGATTATCATCTTTCTCTTTAATTTCCGCACTCAATCCAATAGCAAAAATTTTAATCGAGACCAGTTTTCTTTTCCCGAAAACAGCTACTATAATATGAGCTATTTCGTGAATCAATATTGAAGCAAAAATCAAAAGATATTTTATAATATAGCCGTTATAATATATTATTATCAGTAAAATGAAAAGAACCGGGTCAATGCTAATTTTAAACGGTTTTTTTAAAATATTGATATGAATACATTTACCCTCCAAAAAGCTTAATTTATTGGTGATTGTATAAAATCAAGGGGATTTACCGCTTCTCCGTCTTTCCATATCTCAAAATGAAGATGTGCTCCTTTGGAAATGCCAGTGTTCCCTACTTTTGCGATGGTATCTCCCTTGTTTACAATCTGTCCTTTCTTTACTAAAAGAGATGAGCAATGAGCATAAAGAGATATGGTATTATTATCGTGCCTGAGCTTTATGTAATTACCATAGGTTTCACTTTCCCCTTCTTCTATGACCTCCCCTTTTTCCGCTGCCTTTATGGGGGTTCCCTCTAACGCCTCAATATCAATTCCCTTATGGAATTCGAGTTCTCCACTTATTGAGTGTATTCTTTCTCCGTATAATGAACCAACTACTCCCCCCACCGGTATAATAAAAGATATCTCATCCTTTATCTGGAGTTTATCCGTTTCGGTGTTCTCATTGCCGCTATAATTGGCACTTTGAACCATTCCTTTACCCAATGGTTCTCCAGTGTTGTCAAGCTCATTTTGGTCGTCAAAGACATTATCGATAGATGTCACATACATATCATCATCTGTTGATGCACCCTCTTCACCTTCTCCAATATTATCCTGCGTATACTGCCCATTTTCAGAACCTTCTTCTTTTTTCATGAGATTGTTCACTTGACTTAAAATGCTCTTAATCTCAATATTATATGACAGCACATCTTTTATCCTGCCTTGAAGAAAGTTAGTAGCAGGAGAATCAATGCTCTTTATTATCCCTGCCCACAGCAGAATAAACATACATATCATAATCTGTATCCTAATCTTTTGTGCCCAACTGTACCTGTCTTTATCGCTGCTTCTTACCCTCTTGCTTCTTCTGACTTTTCTGCGCCTCTGTAGCATACTCTGCCTCGGGTACCTTGTTTTAAAAACAATATCGTCCACAAACAGCACATCCTCTTATGATTTTATAGTGTAAAACTCTAAATCTTGGTCAACGGTTATTGTTGAAAAATGTATAATACATATTGCTTCGTCTGTATATTTTAAATATATTAAATATCTCAGGGGAATATTACAACGAATGCAATCTTTACAACAATGGGATAATACATAACTTTTAAAGAAAAAAAGAACAACCGATTTTAAAGTCGATTGCTCATTTTTTACTGTAACTTAGGCAAATAATAGAAACTATTCTAGCACCCTAATTGGACAGCATATAACCCTTCATCTGTAAGTTACAATTTGAGTATATACTCAGCATCGTCACTTAACCTTTCAGAATGATTTTCTATTACTTGTGAATAATCTTTCTCCAATCCAAGTCTCCCCTATCAAGCCCCTGAATCAGAATTTCTGCAGTGCCTAAGTTCGTGGCAAACGGTATGTTATTCATGTCGCACGCCCGTAATAAAGAGTTAATGTCGGGCTCATGGGACTGAGCCGTAACAGGATCTCTAAAAAAAATAACCAGATCCATTTCATTATAGGCTGCTCTCGCACTAATTTGCTGTTCACCCATTAAACCAGGCAAAAACTTGTGAATATTAAGCCCGGTGGCTTCAACTATAATCGCCCCTGTAGTTCCCGTAGCAAACAGAGTATGGTTTTTTAGTATGCTTTTATATGCAATACAAAATGAAGCCATCAATTCTTTTTTCTTATCATGAGCAATTAAAGCAATATTCATAAAAACCATCCAAACTCTCTATTTTCCGCTGTTTTTTACACTCCTTATAGGGATGTTTGCAACCAATGCCGGTACAGCCCTATCTCCTTCTTCACTCCTAGTTCTGGTCATTTGAATATCTAATGAATCCTCATCCACATCCATATAGTTGGAAATTACCTTGATGATTTCCCCTTTGACCATCTCTAAAAACTGAGGAGAAACGTTTGCTCTGTCATGGATTAGCACAAGCTTCAGTCTTTCCTTGGCAAGATCTTTTGAATTCTTCGACCTACCAAACAATTTTGATAAATCTAGTAGCATAAGTCTCCTCCTATTTAATTTACTTTTAATCCGAAAAGCTTTTTGATTTTAAACATAAATCCGTCTTCTTCTCGCAGGTCAAGTATCGGAACATTTTCACCCATAATCCTTCTTGCTATTGCTCTATATGCCTCTCCTGCCTGGGATTTATTGTCGGTTACGGCAGGCTCTCCCCTATTTGTAGAAATAATTATTTTTTCGTCATCAGGGACGACTCCAATTAAATCAATGGCAAGAATATCAATAATATCGTCAATAGACATCATGTCCCCGCGTTTTACCATGTCTGGCCTGACTCTGTTTATAAGGAGCTTTTGTTCTCTTAATTCGTTTGCCTCTAAAAGCCCAATAATCCGGTCTGCATCCCTTACAGCTGAAACTTCAGGGGTAGTAACAACTATTGCTCTATCTGCTGCTGCTATTGCATTTTTAAAGCCTTGTTCTATACCAGCAGGACAGTCGACCAATATATAATCAAACTCCTTTTTCAATTCATTACACAATTTGATCATTCCCTCAGGATTAACGGCAGATTTATCCCTAGTCTGAGCAGCAGGAAGGAGATGAAGTCCTTCATAACGCTTGTCCTTTATCAAGGCCTGTTTTAATCTGCAGTTACCCTCGATAACATCAACGATATCATACACAATCCTGTTTTCCAGCCCCATTACAACATCTAAATTTCTAAGACCTATATCAGTATCAATTAAAACCACCTTTTTGCGCTGAAGTACCAAACCTGTTCCTATATTTGCTGTGGTTGTCGTCTTACCTACTCCACCTTTTCCAGAAGTTATAACAATAACCTCACCCATTTATATACCTCCCACCTATATTCAATTAAGAACGTAAACCTATTTCAAACCTATCGTTCTTCATTGTATGTATTAAGTCAGATATAATCATCTATTTCTATCAAGATAAAATATATGAACTATATTAGCTTGCATGGAATTTTACCATATTTCCTAAAAACAAACATATCAACAAGCCGGAACATCTACTTGTTAAAATGCTTATAAAAAAACTCTTATTTAAACTATATATTTCTTTTAATAATTTGTCAATTCTTCATTTTCTTCTAAAAAGTAATGGCAGACCATTCTGTGAATTTGGGTTATGCCAGCACCATCAAGCCTATCTTGCAGGAAGATACCTCTCAATATAAACCGTATCTTCTTTAATATATGCCAATTCAGGAATAAATTGGCTCATAATTTCTTTTTCATCCGGTGACCTCGTAATGACATCGGCTATTCTAAGTTGTGTAGGTTGCAAATTTAAGGCCACCACCAATGCTTCTCTGTTTCCGTTAGAACCAGCGTGAACCACTCCTCTCAGAGAACCCATAACCACAACATTCCCGGTTGCGACAACCTCACCCCCAGGATTCACATCACCAATAACTACCAGGTTTCCGTCAAACTTTACCGACTGACCAGACCTTACCGTTCCCCTGTGAAATTTAGTGATTCCCTCATCAAGATTTTTAAAATAGAAATTACTCATCCTTATCTTTGGATGTGTCAGCGGCGGCTGAACTTTTCTCTCAACCCTCACAGGTTCTTCGGTGTCCTCTTCAAAAATTTTAATGTTTGCACCGCTTTTGTTCTTCAAAAGCTCAAAAATCTTGTTTTCCTCTTCTTTTGACAGCTTTTTCCCTCTGTATTTAACAGAAAGAGTAGTACCTTTAAAAAACCTTCCGGAAGACTCTATCTTCTTTTCAATATTCTCGAATATAGTGCTATAATCCTCCTCTTCCTTCATTATGATGGTAAGGCAATCTAAAGAACCTTTAAAAATAACACTGCTATCCTTCATTTAAGAAACCCCCAATAAAATGTCGATTAATTCAGCAAAAGCTGAATTTTGAAAATTAAGTTTCGAGCCCAAGGTAGCTCTTTTTTATACTTATATAGTCAATAAATTACAATATCAGCGTGTTAACTGTGCCTGGTCGGGAATTATGCTGTCCTGAGGTAAATTGCTGCTGCTCATGCCAAAATACTCCTCAAAAATATCCCTTGCAACTGGTGCGGCATAGGATCCCCATACTCCATGCTCGATAACCACCGCCACTGCAATCTGTGGATTATCGGCCGGAGCATAGGCAATAAACAACCCGTGCGAAGACTGCCCCAAGTGCTCGAATCCAGTCTCTGGTGTTCCGGTCTTTCCCGCTACAATAATAGGTTTCAAATTTTCAAAAACCTTATTGGCAGTTCCATCCTGGGTATTTGCAACTTCCACCATTCCCTTATGAACCAGCTCAACTGTCTCTTTCTTTATCTGTAAATCCTCATATTCCAGCTCACTTTTAAGAACAATTGAACCATCATACTTTCGTATTTCCTTGACAATATGAGGCTTATATTTTTTCCCTCCGTTTGCCAACGTACTAACGTAATTGGCTATCTGAATAGGCGTAAATGCGTTGTCAAACTGTCCTATAGCAGTTTGAGCAGTATCCGCCGGTCTCCAATCATCGTTTCTCAACTGTTTTTTTGTTGATTTATTCGCTCTGATACCCTTATTTTCTGAAGGTAATTCAATTCCTGTATACTCCCCAAGTCCAAACCGTTTTGACCACAAATCTATATTATCTATCGTGGTATTAACACCCAGTTCATGAAAATAGATATTACATGAAGTAGCCAAGGCTTTTACAAGATCAATTCTGCCATGTCCATAGGCTGGATACTCCAGACATTTAAAGGTCCACCCCCCTATAACATGAGTTCCCCTGCAAGGAATATAACTGTTCTGGGGAGTTATTACTCCTGTCTCAAGTCCTGCAATTGCCGTCAAAGGCTTAAAAGTAGAACCGGGAGCGTATCTTCCTTGTATTGCCCTGTTATACCATGAATACTCACCCTTACCTTCAATAAGGTCTTGTATTATTTTTTGTGCTTCCTTATCCTGTGAACCTGCGAGAAAAACAGATGGATCGTAACTGGGGTAACTTGCCAGTGCCAGAACTTCTCCAGTATTCACATCAATAGCAACGGCTGAACCAGCATAGGCATCTCCAAAGTTCTTCTTATTATCTGCCTGCGACCTTATCAACTCTAAATTCTGCTTTAAAGATTCCATTGCTGCTTTTTGTAGCCGGAGATCTATGGTAAGCACCACATCGTTCCCGGGAATTGCCGGTTCGCTGCTAAGTTCCGCTGTAAGTCTTCCGTTTGTGTCCACCTCAACCCTCTTTTTCCCATTTATTCCCCTTAACTGAACTTCCTGGGTTTTTTCTATACCGTTCTTGCCAATCATATCGTTCAGGCCATATCCATTGTCCTTATACTTCTGATACTCTTCACCACTTATCACTCCAATATACCCTAGGATATGACCTACCGGACTTGCATTCACATATTTCCTTTGAGGTACAACATCAATGATGACCCCCGGAAATTCATGATGCCTTTCTTCAATTTGTGCAACGGTTTGTACACTAACATCCTTTGCAATAAGCAAAGGATTAGTTGCAGAATATCCTTTAATAAGCATATCGTATTTGATAATCATTATTTTGTAGGCCTCTTCATTGGTATACTTATCCTCAATATAGAATTTTTTTCTAAAATATTTAAATACATCCTCTGGTGTCCCAAGCAAGTCTATATCTTCCTTTTTCATAACCATGTCTTTTTTCCAACTTTCCAAAGCCTCTTCCGATTTAATTTTAGAACCAAAAGCCAGAGGATTGAACGTCAGATAATTGCCTAAATTTTGTTCATAAGAGTCACCGTTTTTCTCAAAAACATCAATAAGCTTTAATATCAACTCACTTATTTCGTTTTCATTCAAACCGGTTTTTGCTATTTTCACTGTGTATCCTACCCTGTTTACGGCAATCGGTATACCGTTTCTATCCACTATATTTCCCCTAGGAGCAACTATATCCCTCTCGGAAAGCAGCTTCATCTGTGATTGTTCATCATAGTATTCGCCACGAATGATCTGAAGGTTTATTAACTGAAGAAGAATCAAAACAAAGACTAGGGTCATACCTACTACTACGACCTTATATCTTTCATTTATCTTATTATTTTTATTTTCCTTCTCCCCCACATTTCCACCTCCTATAAAAAGCTGCAATAAACTCCTTAATAACGTCTGGAAAGCTTAGTTACTTTTTCAGACCACCTTTTTATTTTTAATACCACAACAAATATAATAATTGATACAACACTATTGTAAGCTGCTTCAGGTAAAATCACATGTGTAAAAGGAAAAACTAATTCTAAAGAACCTTTTGCAAAAAAGCTTAAAAAATAGACGGTAAACTCATAAACTACCGTAGATATAAAGGTAACAAAAATTGTCACCAGCACATTTTCCCTGTATAGTCTCTCATTTATAGAGCCTATTCCAAACCCAAGATAGAGCCCTAAAAGTGCATAAAAGCCTATGAGGCCTCCAGAAATCATATCTTGGGCAAGACCACAAGAGAAACCAACCACAGCACCTTCCACGTTGCTGCCGAGAAGTGCAACCGTTACTATAAAAACCATCAACAAATTGGGCTTAACATTATATATTCTGATATTATCTAGAACAGTTGACTGAACTAGCGTTATAAAAAATATCAAAACCGTATACGATACAATTTTAACCCTCATCTTCCCTTTCGCCTGCTTTTTCAATATTATCCTTGCCAATAAGAACAAACACTTCCTCAAGCCGCTTAAAATCTACGGCAGGTTCAATGATTGCATACCTATTCATATCACTGGTTTTACGCCTGATTTCCTTAACAGTCCCTATGGTAATGCCCTTTGGATATATTCCGCCCAACCCCGAAGTCTCTATTGTATCGCCCACGGATATATCCACATCAGGAAATATGTTTTCCAGCTTACACAAACCTTGATCTTTTAGCTTCAGATCACCTCTTACGAAAACTAGGTTGCCGGTTTTGGCAATTCTTGCACTTACGGTACTGTCTTCATCAATAATTGATACCACCCTGGCAGAAATAAGGTCAGTGCTTACTACCCGCCCTACAAGCCCTTTACTTGTGATAACTGTTGAGTCAACACTGATTTTGTCGCTTATTCCCCTGTCTATTGTAAAGGTATTGAACCAGTTGCCCACATCCTTTGCAATAATGTTTGCACCTAAAAATTCTACATCACTGAATTGCTGCTTTATATTCAACGCCTCTCTTAACTCATCATTTTTTATTTTATAACCCGAAAGTTCTTTTATCTCATTTTCCAACTCAGCAATTCTTGCCTTCAAAACCTCATTTTCCTCATTTACAACCTTAATATCTCTTAAATAGATTGAAGCCTCATCTATTTGAGTGCCAATGTAGTTAATAAGTTCTTGAAAAGGAGTAAGCACAACAGTAAATGCATTGCTAACATATTTTAACTTGCTGTTTTTCCTCGAAGACAACCCCATTATAACCAAAACAATAACTGTAACCGTTAGCAAAATAAAAAGCTTGCTTTTTATAATCCGACGCAACAAGATTATCTCCCTTCTATCTAAGTTTCTTAGGAGAAATTAGCACCTTCTTCAATGTTTCTATTTCTTCAAGAACCTTTCCGGATCCCATAACCACACAATCTAATGGATTTTCAGCAATATTCACAGGCATACCCGTTTCATCTCTTATAAGTCTGTCCAGCCCTTTTAATAGTGCTCCTCCACCGGTAAGCATTATTCCTCTGTCCATAATATCAGCCGCAAGTTCCGGTGGTGTCTTCTCAAGAGTTATTTTTATAGAATCCACTATGGTATAAATTGGATCCTTTAATGCTTCCATGACCTCTGAAGATGTTATGGTTACATTCTTAGGAAGCCCTGTGATAAGATCTCTCCCTCTTATCTCCATACTATCTTCCCTGACCTTTTTATATGCTGCCCCTATGTTAACCTTTATTTCTTCCGCAGTCCTTTCTCCTATCATTAAATTATATTCCTTTTTAATGTAGTGCACAATAGAATCATCAAGTTCATCACCGGCAATTCTCAAAGATTTGCTTGTGACTATGCCCCCGAGGGATATAACCGCAACCTCACTGGTCCCCCCGCCTATATCCACAACCATGCTTCCCGATGGCTCCTCAACCGGGAGATTCGCTCCTATAGCAGCTGCCATAGGCTCTTCAATAAGATAAGCTTCCTTGGCCCCCGCATTAATGGTTGCTTCCTCCACAGCTCTTTTTTCGACTTCCGTAACCCCCGACGGAACGCAAATGACAACCCTGGGCTTTCCAAATACTCCTTTTGATGTTGCCCTCTTAATAAAATACTTAAGCATGCTCTGGGTTACCTCAAAGTCTGCAATGACGCCATCCTTCATTGGTCTTATTGCAACAATATTTCCAGGGGTTCTTCCAATCATATCCTTCGCAGAATCGCCAACTGCAAGTATTTCATTGTTTTTTGTGTTTATTGCAACCACTGAAGGTTCTCTTACTATAATACCCTTTCCCTTTATATGAACCAATGTATTAGCTGTTCCTAAATCAATACCTATGTCTCTTGATAATAACATTTATCTTCTCCTCCCGATTAATCTTAATTCCAAAACCCTACCTTCTGAAAGGCAGAGTTCCTCATTTAACTTCAGTGGAGTCAAATACTCACCGAAGCCTTGATATTCAGCTTTACCCAAAGAGTTTACTTTTGCAAAATAAAAACTCCGAATTCCTTAAGCAATTCAGCCAACCGCGAGAGAGGTAGACCTACAACATTAAAATAGCATCCTTCAATTTTTTCTACCATCACTGCTCCTTTTTCCTGTATACCATAAGCCCCCGCCTTATCCATAGGCTCCTTTGAATCTATATATGCAAAAATAGTATCGTCAGATAGTTCTTTCATCTTAACCCGCGTTGTCTCAAAGCCTTTGATACACTTGAAATCCTGTGTATCAATAAGTGCTATACCTGTCAATACTTCATGCCATTCTCCGCTCAGGCGGCTTAATATGCAAAAGGCTTCCTGCTTGTCAGCAGGCTTTCCCAATAATATTCCATCCTTTACTACTACAGTATCCGCACCTATAACAAGAAACCTGTTATTCCCCCCGGTTTGAGCCATTTTTTGAGCAATATGCATTGCCTTTTGATATGCAAGATGTTGTACCAGCTCGGCCGGACTTAAATCATCATTATTGCCTTCATTTATTTTCGATGGAACAATCATAAAATCAAGACCTATTTGTTCTAAAAGCTTAGATCTTCTTGGTGATGCGGATGCCAAAACAATCTGTATGATAACCACCTCATAGTATATACTAAAACAGTCTATATGAGATATGATTGAAGTATAAAACTCCAAGCATACACTATTATAATCATATAAGTCGCTTTTTTTCAACAAAATATGAATTTTTTTGATTACTTTTTCGTTACAATTATACTACATAATATAAACAAGTTAAATAGAAACTTAGTCTAACTTAATAAGTTAATAGTTTTCACATCATTTCCCAGTTATTATGTTATAAATTTATTGCTTTACAGTATCTTTATCCGCATCAGTTTCTGTTTCCTTTATTCCTGATATATCAACATTCTGCATATCATCCTTAATTTTAGATACCACGCTGCTAAGGCTCTCAATAATCTTACTCATCTCCCCTACACTCAGGTCATCGATATCTTTTTGTTCAATCCCCATTTCCACAAAAATATTGCTTAACACCACTGGGTCGTCGGGATCCATGTCCATACTCTTAAGTCTCTGTTTAAAGTAATTGATTTGCCTTTGTGTTGCCTTCTTTACTAAAGTTTTATTCGGGTTCGCCCGTTTTTTCTCCTGCTCACTTATCACACGGCTTTGAACAGAACTAAACTCCTCATCTAAAAGCCTCGCCTCTTCAGGATAAAGCCAGTCATTTTCCCCCATAAGCTTTCTTATAATTCTGTCGCATGCACCGGTAATGGTTTTTTCAAGACCAAATTCCTTATCATCAATAAGCTCTTTTGCTATTTCAAACATTTCCCATTCGGTAAGAGCAAATTCGGGATTTTGCTTTATCAAAGGTCTCCTGCTTTCTAAAACCGTTCTTCCCCTCTCATCCTTAATGGCGTTTTTATTCTCAATCTTCTGTGCAATATACTTCTGGTATCTGTTATAATAATCTATCTGTTTTCCGTCAACAATAACCTGTCCACTTGAAATATCCTTACCTCTAATTTTAACCAAGTATAAAGGTAATTCAACATTTCCGACACCGGGAAATTCCACCTTTTTTTCCTTCAATACATTAATTGACAAATCCTCGATAGAGATGCCTTTTTCTTTGGCTTTTTTAAAAAGTCCTTCCGCCTTCATTCTCAACTCTCCACCAATGCCTTTGTAAAAGTCTTTTTCCTGATTATATTGAATTTCAGTTGATATACCTTCATTTTGAGCCGTTTTAACCGCGCCTGTATTTTTTTTCATATTTCCATCTCCTTACAACAAGAACGTTATTAATTGGACTCAAGCTTTTGATTGGTGAATTTAAGCCCTATTTATTATTTGATTAAATGCAGTTATCAAAACAGCTTTTTTTTTCATTATCAAGAAAGATTTCTACAGTTTTCATTTTTATGTATGGCACTGTTCATAGTCGATGGATGTATTAATAAATGTGAAGAATAAAGTCGAGGAAAAATATGGAGTAAACATTATGAAGCACGTTGTAGCCGCCTGTTAATACGACGTGAAAAAGGAGAGCATCCATTCTCACGTAGTGAGTTTTTTTAGACCTCACGGGGCATTTACAGACTCTAGACTTGTGCAACTTAAGTTTCTGGAATATTTTTCTTTACTTAAATACTATGCACCCATTGCCGATATATAATTTGACAAATATGCCGCCACGTTCTAAAATCATATTGGTACTTAACTAACAATCGATGGGCGGGATACAATTTGTTGATATTAGCACTGAAATATGCTCTTTTTGCAGGCATATCCACATTGGGTAATTTATCTACACAGCACTTGATTCTAATGCTCCTGCCGGCCTTTGAAATCGGAGAAGATTTTGTTTTTGACATATTTGGAGTTTTAAGCATAAAACTCGGTCTTCTTATTGCTATTTTTTTCGGAACTTTAACCGGGTTGGTAATAAAGTATGCATTAGACAAGAGGTTCATATTCAATTATGAGACAAAAAACAAATCTGAAAACACAGGAAAGTTTTTGTTGTATTCGTTTATGGGCATATTTACAACACTTATATACTGGGCTTTTGAGCTCTCCTTTGACTTTCTTTTTGACTATGAATCCGCAAAGTACATCGGTGCATTCATTGGGCTGTCGATAGGTTATGTCATAAAGTATCAGCTGGACAAGCGGTTTGTTTTCAACCATAAATAGCGAACTATATAGAAATATCTTAGAGTATAATTATAGTTGGCAAGACAAGTAAATCGGGTAGGAGGTAAATAATTATTTTATTTACCGACCTCCCACACCACCGTACGTACGGTTCA
>JGI24710J26742_10001304_pt1 | contig 22988 bp, 18 predicted proteins | sample BioPla2DNA2_FD_26742 | JGI IMG/M metagenome (IMG submission 26742) | reverse complement strand
CTCCTGATACTTTGTAGTTTGTTCAAAAACATTATATCAGGGAATATACTATGGGTCTTTTCTTTTCCTCAAATGGCTCATTTAATTTTACAACTCAGGGAGAGGTTTTAAAAGCCTCTCTTAATAATGTATGGATTGAATCATTTAAAGATTTTATGCAATATCAATCACTAAAGCGGGAGCAACTCCCAGCTGATTTGTGTCGACATTGGCAATAATTACGAATCCTCCTGCCTCTCCATATACAGATTCAACATACCCACTCCCCGAAACAATATTGCTACCATGCTCATAATCATAAGGAGAGCGTAACATACTAATTCCTTTACCATATAGACCATGATTTATTTCTTTACTTATCACTGCACCCACTGCTCTACTATAATCGCTAGTATCTATAAATCTCATTTCATCGTCAGTTTCTATACTTGGACTAAAGCCATAATCTTCATTTATCACATCTTGGTAACTAGGTAAGAAAACCTTATCGAATGTATTTTCACAGGCATAGATATTTGTGTCGCTGTTTGTGGTTTCGGCACTATTGTCAACCTCTGTTATCTGGATTAATTCTTTATGTAGTTGACTAAAGGCAGTATTATAAAACTCGTTATTTAACCAAGCCCGTATTTCACTTTCTTTATAGTTGTTTGGATATATGGTCTCACCATCTATCTCTCTTGTCTCATTTGCATTAAACCTACCGTTATCAAGTATGAAAGAACAAAATATTAATGCAGTTCCGTTATCTTGGCTGACTATCCTCCAGGGTATAGATAAAACCTTAAAATAGTAAATAGTACCTTGCTCCACTGTGGTCCAGTCCCATCCCAATCAAACTTATATCCAGTACCAGCTGGTGTTGCTGTGACTTTTGCATAATAAGCGCCATCACTTCCTAGATAATACCCACGGCTATCTACGGTTGTAGTTATTTCCACATCATTTTCTTTAAGTGCTTGTGGATACTCCCCAAATGCGAATATTGTGCCTTCTGGGTCTAGCATGCCTGTTTCTCCACTCCACCTCGTATAGTCTCCCCATCTTGCATAAATGGTTTCCGTATCATCGAAAGTCCAGTTTTGCATCCCGGTCCCATCTCCTCTGGTTAGCCTTTCGCCGCCAGACGAATTTGTATACCAACCAATGAATACATAGTCAGCTCCAAGACTTGTTTTATCTGTTCTAGTTGGGATTGGAAGGTCTTCTGGTAATGCCGCATCAAATGTAAATGATACGCTTTCTTGTGTAACAGTACCGCCACTAGCATTAAGATTGACAGTATATGTTTTTGGTGTCCAAAGGGCTTTTAGAGTTATATCCTCAGTAATTTTTGTCGTTGTTATATCTCTATCCCAACCTGCAAAAGTGTATCCAACTTTGGTAGACTCTCCTGGAATTACTAATGATCCTTCTTCTACAACTCTGCTTGCAAGTGTCGTCCCCCATCTGTATCAAAGCTGACCGTATAACTACCAAGTCGCCTGATTCGTATAGTATATATTCTTGTTGCTTCTCCTAATGATGCTGTTACATAGAAGACATTATCTCCAACCGTAAGGGTTGCTTTATCTTTAACGATATTCTCCCCAGCTTTATCCGTACTTATTACAAACCTTGTGCTTCGATCAGCTTGAATAACATCTTTTAGTGAAAATGTTTCGACAGCATTTCCAACATTTAGCCGATACTCGCCATTATCACCTAAAGTCAAGCCTTTAATAACTAGAGATGGTTCAGGCATCTGCGTGTTTTTATTACATGAAGTACATGCTGTCACAGTTAACATAACAGCGACTGCAATAAGCACAATAAGCATAATGCTTAAAACTTTTTTCATACTTTATCCTCCTAAAACAATTACGTTTACATATTTTTTTAGCATAAAGCCTTTACAAAATTTATACCAAGAACATTCTAGCCCAAATCGACTCGTAGTGAAGGGGCAGTGCCTATACGAGCAATATCAACCAAGTCGGTTAAAGAAGCCCCAGACCACCTATAGAAATTAACTTTAGTGCTGTTAGCATCAGATGGCGAACGCAAAAACCAGTGGCAATCCCCATTGACACCCGCACTAATGTGTATAAAAATCCCTTTTGCTTTTGCGTAGTCACTTGCTATTTTTTGTCTGTTTGGATCTAAATACAAACTATCACTATTAAACCCATATGAAGTTTTTGTTGTTTCTTCAATACTGGGTAAAAAGACCTTATCGTTTGTATTAACACAAGCATAAATATTAGGAGTAGTTCCTGTGCTCGCAGGGCTATTATCTACGCTTGTTACTTGAATTAATTGTTTCTGGAAATGGTTAAAAGTATTATCATAAAAATCGTTATTTAGCCAAACCCTAATTTCACTCTTTTCGTAATTATTTGCATACGCACCGTTTTTCACCCCTTCATATGACTCATTCCAACGCAGAGCATCTAAAACACCTTCACACAATAAACGTGCCTTATTACCATCTGCTGCTAGCGTGCTATAGTTTAGTATTCTCCACTTTATGGGCTCAACCTTGAAATAGTATGCCTGTTTTTTGACAATTGTCGTCCCATCTGAAAACTTATAATCATCTCCAAACGGATATGCAATTACCTTTGCGTAATAAGACCCGTCACTTCCTGTATAGTAAACTCCAGGTGGGAGCGACCCTTCGTGCTCTAGTATGTTTACATCGCTCGCCTTAACTGTTTGTGGATACTTACCAAATAAAACATATTCTCCTGCTGGATCGGGGTTATTACTTGCATCAACTCTAAGTATCTCAGTTTCTGTCCACCATTTATCATATAAAGTTACTCTATCATAAGGCGACTCCCAAGTTGTAATGCCAGCACCATCAGCATACGTTATTCTTTCGCCTACGTTTGTAAACCATCCTAAAAACACCTTGGTAGGATCTGTATGTGTGGAAACTGGGAAATTAATTTCTCCTCCTAAGTTTATTTCAATCGACGCATTAGGATCGGGACCTATGGCACCTTGCATACCAGTACAGAAAGATACATATGTCCTATTAGCAAGCCAGTGTGCCGTATACACTTTATTGCCCATTTGGTTTGTTGTTACTAAAACACTCTTGTTTTCATCCCCTGTTAAACCTGTGCCACTCCAACCTTTGAAGGTATAACCTGTTCTAGTTGGATTTATAAGAAAGAAATTATTATCCAAAACCGTATATTTTGTTTTGTTTTCAGGAGGCAAATACGCTCCCTCTAGTTCTTCATATGCTATTTGGTATGTGATAGGCTGATACCGTGCATCTATGTTTATTACTTGATAGTCCGATACTACGCTCCAAACATCATTTGTATCAAGCTTTTCAAAACTTCCGTTGTTATTGAAATACCATCCAATAAAGGTATATCCTTCCTTATTAGGAGTATCAACTGACCACTCTGAATTATACTGAATTATTTTGTCTATGTGTCCAGGAGTTCCTCCACTTGTATTAAACCTAACTGTATAAGTCTTAGGTTCCCATATCGCATTAATTGTAATATCTTCTGTGATTGGGTCCGATGGATTTCTATCCCAACCCACAAAGTCATATCCTCTTTTTGAGGTGACAACCTCATTAATAATCCTATTATCTTCCTCTACTTCTTTTGGCGCTACACTAAGTCCCCCGTCAGTATTAAAAGTCACTGTATGTATAGGACGACGTCTTATAACTACAGTATATCTTTCTTCACGGCTACCACTTTTTGCGGTTACATAAAAAGTATTGTCCCCTTCTTGAAGAGACACAACTTTAGCAGACGCTACTCTGCCATCTACACTTTCAACCGTCCAAGTTGTTTTTTCATCAGCCCTAATCATATTAGTGAATTGGAAAGTAGAAACATTATTTGCGAGCTTCAAAGTGTATGTATTATTTCCAGCATCTATAAACCCATCAAACGAAATATAGAAACTATCTCTACCACATGCTACCAAAGTTAAAGCAGTGGCTATTACTAAAGCTATGATTAGTGTACATATTAAAATCTTTTTCACTAAAATCCTCCGTGAGCATAGTTTACTTATACGACAATATATTAACACACTTTGCTTTCTTATGCTTTTGTTTCGCATAAAAAATGGTAGCCTCCTAGCTACCATTCTTATATTCATATTATTGAATCTACTGTTATTCTTCATCAGACTCTGCAGCTTTTACAACTTCAGTTTCTACCTCTTCTATGTCGTCTGGAGTTGCCTCCTGTATTTCTGCTTCAATTTGAAGAATTCCCTGCGATTCTATTTGCAGAATTTCTGCTTCAGTCTCTTCTTGTTTTACATCTTCTACTGTTGCATCCTTAGGGAAATAACTCATCGCAGTTTTTATCCCGGCTTTAAACAAGGGTATGAAGTCGCACGCAACAAACACCGTAATTATCATAGCTAGGTAGATTAGTCCTTTAACAAAGCCTGCCCAATCATATGCAATAACTCCACCTCTTGATGCAGCTTCCACGCTACCAAAAACTCCCATAATAAAGCTACGAGCAGCATACATTATGAAAATACATGCAAATATTCCCAAAAACAAGTCTCTTTTATCCGTTCCCTTTCTGCCTGTTAAATAGCTGATTGCTAATGGTAATGCCACTAGAAATACTAAAAACCATACTGCCATAATGTTTAAAATGATTTCAAAAAACCAGTTCCCAAAACCCGACCCCCAGCCATTAACAGCCATATCGATAGGATCAACTATAAACAATTCAAAAAACAATGCTACAAATAATAGTATGTAACCTAACCCAACCTTCTTTCTACTTTTCTTATCCATCTTATGACCCTCCAATGTGTCTATAAAAATATTATATCTTTTTTGCTTTCTGCTATACAATATGCAAAAATGCTTGCTTTTCTATATCTCCTTTAAGCCGCATCATCTGGCTCTTTTGAGTTTGTATCTACCGCCGCTTCCTTTGCTATAATTTCTTCATTATGGGCTTCAGTTTCTTCAACTAAAGGAGCCTGTTCTTCAGTTATAACAGATTCATCAACGTCTAAATCGCCTGCTTCTTCAACCATGTCTTCTGCTATAATAAACTCATCATCACTTAAATCTTCTACTTCTTCAGCCACATCTTCCGCTGGAATAGATTCATCATCACTTACATCTTCTAATTCTTCAACCTGCTCTTCTACGGTTTCTTCTTCTATTGGTTCTGGCTTTTCTACTCTTTGATATGCTACAACTGCTGGTGATTTTAGACCATTTTTAATTTCATATATGTAGGCGTAATCTACTCCTTCAAAGTTAATTCTGAAAAACTCACGATCCAGTTTAACGCCGTCCCTAACGGCAGCTACATATATTGGAAAATATATTTCAGAGCCTGTTTTAACTGCAACATCTAAAAGCTCTATGTAATCTAAATCCACAGTCTCTTCTCTATTTCTAACAGCACTCCAAGGTTTATGTTCAAAATTCATATAATCAATTTCTCCATACCCAGGAGCTGGTCTCATTAATGCAGCCATTTGCTTGTTTAAACCAAATGCTTTTTCTAGGAAACGCACTAATTTCATCTTTTTGCCATTTTTGTCTCTGGTCATCCAAAAAGTTGCTCTTGTAACAAAATGTGAAAGCCTGCCATTAAATGATGAATAAGTACAACCATATACTTTTGATATTACATTTTCAAATAGTTTTCCTACTTTCTTTGCGGTACTGCATCTCATTCTTAATGCTTTATGGAATTTATAGTCATTACTATTTTCATANCCCATGAAATTATTTAGCACATACTCATCACCCGCTAACTCTATTATGTTGTGAGTAAATTTAGAGTATTCATATGGCATATGTTTTANTAATTCATTTTCNCAAAAGTAGCCGACATATGCATGGACATGATGGTCAATAATGTAGTGAGTCAGGAATCCAAGCATATAACTCATTAAGGTTTTGTCGTAATTTTCTCTAAGATATTCAGCTGTTGCATCAAAAAGCTCATAATGTTTTAAGGCGTGCATTAAATTTGGTAACTTCTTCTCTTTTAATCCTAACTCCCTTAGCCCAAACAAAAAGTCTGGACCCATGGTCCCAAATATAAATGCATCCTCATCTCCCTTAACTATTTCCTTTATCTCCTCACTGGAGTTTTTTACCGTCTCTAGTCCATAGTATAAGTGTGTAATATTATTTGCCATCTGTTGCCCCCTTTAAATCTTTTAAGTTTCATGGCTCCTTAAAGATTCTTGAAATTCCTAATGTGATTTCACTAAGGATTTATATATGTTTTAACTAATTTATAGTCCGTATTCTTTTTCAATTTCAGCTATTTTTACGGGCCTTCCTTCTACCATTGATCTTTTTGCAGCTAATCCAATTAGCACAGGTTTTAGCCCTTCTACAACAGTTACTTCTGTTTCTCTATCAGTCTTAACAGCTTCAATAAATGATGTTATTTCGGCTGCATATGCTTCCATATATCTTTCTAAGAAGAAGTGTTGTGGCTTTTCTGCAGTTACGCCCGTTCCGTTACTTATAACCGTAGTATTTTCTAACTGATTACCTACAGCAACTTGGCCTTTAGAGCCAAAAACTTCTACCCTTTGATCATAGCCATATGTAGCCCTTCTACAGTTATCTATTACTGCAAGTGCGCCATTTTTAAGTTTTAAAGATATGACAGCAGTATCAATGTCGCCTGCTTTTCCAATCTCTTCATCTACCAAAACTGCACCAATTGCATAAACTTCTTCTACCTCACTTCCTGACATATATCTGACCATATCAAAGTCATGAATAGTCATATCTAAAAAAATCCCACCAGAAACTTTTATATATGATACAGGAGGTGGNCCTGGGTCTCTAGAAGTTATTTTTAGCACATTTAGATCTCCTATTTTCCCAGCAAGTACTGCTTCTTTAGCTGCCCGGAAGTTTTTATCAAAACGTCTTTGGAATCCAACTTGGTATTTNACCTTGTTTTTTTCTAAAGCTGCCATAACTTCCTTAATCTTATTTACATCATGGTCAATTGGTTTTTCGCAAAAAACATGCTTTCCTGCATTAATTGCTTCTATTGAAATCTGACTATGTGTATCTGTAGAGGAACAAATTAAAACAATTTCAATTTCTTTATCCTCTATTATTTTCTTGTAATCTTTATATATGTTTTTAATGCCCATCTTATTTGCCCATTCAATGGTTGCGTCCGTAATGAATGGATCTGCAATNGCTTTAATCTCTGCATCTTTTACATACCTCATGGCTGACTCACCATGTACNTTNCCAATCCTTCCTGCTCCTATAATGCCTATTTTCATATATTATCTCCTTTTTATGCTTTTTATATTCCTGTTAGTTTTTTAATGTATGTTCTTGCCTTTTTGGCATATTTTGAAGGATTCGCAATCGCTGGGTCTTGCTCAGCTTCAACAAGTAACCAACCTTCATACCCAGCCTTATCTAGTATTTCAAATATACTAGCAAAATCCACTACCCCGTCTCCTGGAACAGTGAATGCGCCTAGCCTGACGCCATCTAGAAAAGATAGTCTTTCCTTTTTTACCTTTGATACAACTTTAGGACGTATGTCCTTTAGGTGCACATGTTTCACTCTATCTACATATTTTTTCAACACTGCTAAATAGTCTTGATCACAATATGCAAGATGTCCGCTATCAAATAATAAATTTACATATCTTGGATCTGTTCCTGTCATAAGCCTATCAATTTCTTCTGCAGTTTGTATAACTGTCCCCATATGATGATGGAATGTTAATGAGATTCCATACTTTTCAAGGGCGATTTTACCAAGTCTNTTTAANCCTTCACAAAGTCTTAACATTTCCAGTTCGTTTGCGACTGGTTTATCTTCAAANACTGGNATGTCTTTTCCCTGGATAGAATAACTTTGTTCGCTACAGCCAATAACTCTTGCGCCTACTGTTTTTAAAAACTCACATTCTTTTATGAAAGCTTCTTCGTTGACAGCATAGCTTTCAGTTATTAAAAATGTAGAAAACCATCTGTTTGCAACAGTTAAACCCTTTTCTGCTAAAACGCCTCTCAACACATCCGCATCCTTAGGATATTTGTTTCCAATTTCAGTGCCTTCATAACCAGCTTCTTGCATTTCTGAAATGCACCTTTCAAATGAAATATCGCCACCTAAATCGGGCATATCATCGTTTGTCCAACCAATTGGTGCAATACCTAATTTAATATCTTTCCCCTTAAATAACATACATAGGTCCTCCTAGTTTATTTGTTATTTTAATTATATTCTTAACTCCTTAATTTAACCTAATGATTTACACCATTTTACTGCGAGTCTTGTGTGTTTTATTAAATTATATTGTTTCTTTATCCGAAGTATAATGCATCTGTTCTGCAAGAGCCTTTTCTTGTTTTTTATTCCTTGGCATTGCATTGCATCCTACCTGCCAAAAACCCCCTTCATACCCATCTGTCATGGTTTTTGGAAGCACCTTTATATCTATTAGTACTGGAACTGTATCTTCTTTTGCTTTTTCTAAAGCTTCCTTTAATTCATCTTCAGTTCTTGCCGTATACGTTGCACAGCCATACGCCTTAGCACTTGCTGCATAATCTATGGAGAGATAATCGGTTTTAGCTTTTGCACCATATCTAAACTCTGTAGCCAATGAATCTATACCTTTACCCATTTGTAAATTGTTGATACAACCAAAACCACCGTTATCAAATAGTAATACATTAATCTTCTTTCTTTCCTGAACCGCCGTAACAAGTTCTGAATGTAACATCAGATAACTTCCATCTCCCACCATTGCATATACCTCTTGGTCGGGAGAGGCAAGCTTTGACCCTAAAGCTCCTGCGATTTCATACCCCATGCAGGAATAGCCATACTCCATATTATATGAATATGGATAGTTGGTTTCCCACATACGTTGTAGACATCCCGGCAAAGATCCCGATGCTCCAACTATTATTGCGTCTGGAGAAATACTGTCCCTGATTATTCCAATAGCAGTAGTTTGACATAGTCTTGCTCCTGTCACTTTGTTAAAGTCTTTCATGGTATCTTTAGTCATATTGATTACTTCAGGAACCAAATCGTCTGAGTATTGTATCCCCTTAAGTCTTTCCATCTCTCCTTTCCATTCTGCTTGAGATAGCTCATACTCTTCTTGATAGTAAGTATAATAACCGCTTAGTCTACTTCTTAACATCTCTAGAGTTGCCTTTACATCACCCTGCACAGACACGCCATTCATTTTCATTGAGTGAAATCTCGATGTGTTTATACTAACGATGTTTGCATTTGGAAACAGTGTTTTACTAGATGTTGTAAAGTCTGAAAGTCTTGAGCCTAAGGAAATAATACAGTCAGCTCTACTTACAATTACATTAGCAGCACTATTACCAGTTACGCCTAACCCACCTAGATAATATTTGCTTGCTGCAGGTAATGTGGATTTTCCTGCCTGAGTTTCTGCAAAAGGAATATTGTATCTAGCGCAAAAGTCAGAAATGGTCTTTCCAGCTTCGCTGTACCGTGCTCCGCCACCGACAATTATCACTGGATATCTAGACCTTCTTATGTAATTTACTGCATCATCTATCTGATCCATGCTAGGTACTGGTCTTTCAATCCTCCAAACTCTTTTTTCAAAAAGATATTTAGGGAAGTTATATGTTTCAGCCTGCACATCTTGAGGAAGTGCTATGCAAACAGCACCTGTTTCTGCTGGATCTGTCAGTACTCTCATGGCATTTAAAAGAGCGCTTTCCAACATCTCTGGCCTTGTTATTCTATCGAAAAACTTGGCAACAGGCTTGAATGCATCATTAGTTGTGATATTTAAATTAGTATCTACTTCTAACTGTTGTAAAACCGGATCAGGTCTTCTGGTTGCAAACGTGTCCCCTGGAAAAAGTAGAAGTGGGATATTATTAACCGTTGCAGTTGCTGCAGCAGTTACCATGTTCGCAGCACCGGGGCCTATACTGGACACACAAGGCATAATTTTTTTACGATTATTTTGTTTTGCATATGCTATTGCAGCATGTGCCATACCTTGCTCGTTTTTCCCTTGATACACCTTTAAAGTGTGCTCTGCCATAGCTAAGGCTTCTCCTATACCTAGAACACAACCATGCCCAAAGACAGTAAAGACTCCTTCTACAAATTTATATTCATCTCCATCGTGGATTACATATTGATTATCTAAAAACCTNACAATTGCCTCACCCACTGTTATTTTCATACGTCTTATAGCCATTTTTCACCTCAAGTATTTTTTNTTTATATTTCACGAATCATTTTTGACATTGTTTACTTCAACTGTTAATATATACTCAGAAAGAGAACAGTTTGCCTTAATTGGCTTAAGCGCGGGTTCTAGATTAAGTTCTACCATCTCTTTCTCAAGAAAAGGTTCCGTTCGCCTAATTGGCTTGAACACGTGAAACGCGAATTAACAATTTTGTTCTTTCGATCGCAACCTTTTCTTTTTTTATGCCTTTTACTATTTTTCTAGCAGCCAGCTATATCTTGGGTCATCGGTTCTTGTATTATCCCAAGGGTCGCCTGGCAAGTGCCTGATCATCCAGCAACAATACATCGGATATCCTGGGGCCGTAACCTGAGCATGAGTTTTGCCCCCTTCAAACAACCCTGCACTTCCGTCTTTTATGGTGTGTGCTTTTTCGCCGATGAAACAGGCGCCGAACCCTTCTGGACGAGCAAATTTATAATAGTATACTTCTGGTTGGGGATGGTCATGGGGGATATAACTCCACCATCTNCCCTGCCTTGCATAAACTTCGCCCATTACCATGTTTGAATACGGAGAATTTTTAATTGTTATTATATCTACAACATCTCTAGTTGCCGTATCTTCCCACCTTCCTTCACAACTTACAAATTTATATACATCATCTTTTGTGAAAAGTCGTGGAGCAAACTCCTTATCATTTTCTGTACTTTGAACTAGAATTTCACTGTCTTCGCTTGCCTTTATTATGGTCGAAACATCTTTTGGTAAATGTAGACAAGTAGGAAGTTCTTCAAACACACTTTTTCTTGCCATAGTAACACTTTTGTCTTTATAAAAAACTGTTACATTTCCACTAAGTATGAGATATGCACTTTCCATTCCAGGTTCAATAAGCTCTATCTCTTCATCTTTTTTCAGTCTGTAAACTGTGATATTTTGCATCATCTTAGATGTTTTATCATATACTCTTGCTATAACTTGCTTGCCTGATACAAACTTAGGATATATAAACATTTTCCACCTCTATGATTTATTATGTTCAATACGAACATTTTTATTGCCTATTAGTGTAGTGTACTTCATCGGCACTACTCTAGATCGCTATATTAATTTTATTCTCCGATTGCCATTCCCCTTTCTGCACGTTGCTCTTCTAACTCTTTTAATATTTTGTTTTTCTTTTTCCCGACAAGGTCATAGAAAAATACTGGTATCGTGCACAATAACATACTAACTCCTGGTAAAATAGATACTAGAGAAAACATTCCAAAGCGCACTTTTGTTGGCATTTCAAGCGGGTTAAATACGCCACTTGCTTCTACAATACCTGCAGGATCTATTTTTAGCGCTAAATATACAAGCACAATTAAACTAGTCGCTATTGCATTACTAAACTGATTAACAAAGGTTTGGGTTGATGAGCCGAGCGCGGTTTCTCTTTTTCCTGTTTCCCACTCCATATAATCTAGTGCATCGCCAATCATTGCATATGATGTAACATTAATAACACCTAACGGTATAGATGAAATTACTATAAAAGGTAAACATGCCCAAAACGACACAAACCAACCAAGTACGGTCATTAATATACTAGATGCAAAACCTGCTAAACACGACACAATTACAATTTGCTTGTAGTTAAACTTTTTATATAAAGCTGGTAAAAATAGCATCGCCCCAAACATTCCAGCAGCTGAACATATCATGAAGACAGTAGATACTAGCCCCCTGCTTGCTCTTAACGCTGCATCAATTGCTTCTGCATCTAATCCCTCTAGGGACGGCCCAACATAGAAAGAATATCTTGCTACATGAATAGCTGCAACTTGCACTAAATACCTTCCGCTAGCTAGTATACCCATTGCAACAATAATCATTAAAGGCTTACACTTTAATACCCTCATTAGTGCGCCTTCTTCTGACTTTTCTTTCCTCTTTGGTGTTTTAGGAACAACTACTCTTTCTTTAGTAGTGAAGTGTGAAGTTATAAATATAACCCCGCCCACAATTGCGCAAAATAGAGCAATTGTCATGTATTGAATTTTATCAAGTTCAGTACCCGTCTTATGTGTCATTAACGGCAATATAAAACTTAATATCATATACATTGCCATAGGTACAGCACTTCCCACTCCATTTATCATACGCGAAAAAGAAATAACCTGCCCTCTTTCAGATGCGTTTGGAGTTATTACATTTGGAAGGCACCAAAATGGCACATCACTTATAGAATAAATCATTCCCCAAAGGATATATGTTACGGCTGCATAAGCCATCAAGCTCTTTTGACTAATCCCACTTGGGATATAAAACATTAAAAAAGTAAGTATAGCTATTGGGACTGAAGTATATAAAACATAAGACTTATATTTCCCATGCTTAAGTTCTGTTCTATCCATGATCGTTCCAATTACTGGATCATATGCTGCATCGAAAATCCTAGCAATAAGCATCAGCCAGAACACAAACATTGGTGGAAGCATTGCAACGTTCAGATAAAATTCTGATATATACGAGGACATAATGGCATATATCATGCCCTGTCCACCGGCAGCAAGACCAAACATCCAAAGCTCACGCTTAGACACATACTTTTTTGAAGTTAACGATACATCTTCTTCCCCTGCACTAAGCGCTTCTTTTAGACTGATTTTTTTTGCGCCACTTTCCTCTATTATTTCCTCAGACTTAGAAACTTCATCCAAGTTGTCAAACGTATCATCCTTCTTTTCTTCTTCCATACTCTCCCCCGTATGTTAAAATGCCAGCAAAATGCTGGCAAATATATAATTAACTACTTAAGCATTTCCTTAACTGCATCCATTAACTTGTCTGCTTTGGCCTGACTCTTTTCCTTGGTATTTTCATATACCAAGACATATATTTTAAGTTGTGGTTCAGTTCCACTTGGTCTTATGCAAATAAACTGCTCATCTTCTAATCCTAAGTAGATAACATTTGATTCTGGAAGTCCCGTATATCCTATACTTCCATTTGCATACTTAATGACACCTGATAGGTAATCTGCTACATATAATACTTCTTCGCCTGCGACTTCGGTTATATCCATGCTACGTACTTTAGCCATAACATTTGCCATAGTTTCCATGCCCGATAGTCCTTTATATGCTGCCGCCGAGTTTTTCTCGGTATAGTAACCATACTCATCCATGATTTCCATTAATCGTTTGTATACGCTACTTCCTTTGTTTTCTAAGTACAAAAGCATCTCTGCAAACATAATACTTGCAACAACAGCATCTTTATCTCTTGCATACGTGCCACAAAGAGATCCAAAACTTTCTTCGAATCCGAAAATGTATGTATACTCACCTGTCTCCGCCCACTCCGTCATTTTTTCGCCAATGAACTTAAATCCGGTTAGAACATTAAAGACTGTCACGCCGTTTGCTTCAGCTATCCTATCTGCAAGTGTGCTAGTTACTATGGTTTTAACAAGAGCCGCATTTTCAGGTAGAGTTCCCTTTTCTTTCCTTCTTGTAATGATGTAGTCAAGAAGCATTATCCCTATTTGATTTCCAGTTAAGAGTATAAACTCACCTTCATCGTTTCTAACTGCAACNCCTAATCTATCCGCATCTGGATCGGTTCCAAGAACTACATCAGCGCCAATCTTATTGCCTTCTTCTATCCCCATTGCAATTGCTTTTGGATTTTCAGGGTTGGGAGCTGGCACCGTACTAAACTCAGTGTCTGGATTTTTCTGCGCTTCTACTACATGTGCATTGATCCCCATCCTTTTGAACATTGTTGTTACTGGAATATATCCTGAACCATGGATAGGTGTATATACTAGTTTAATATCTTTTCCTTTTGCTTTGACAATTTCAGGTGAAAGCATAAGTTTTTCCAGCTCTTGATAGTATCCTTCATCTATGTCTGCAGATATTATTGTTGTATACTTATTTAATTTCTTACCATATGCACCTTTTTCAAAACTATCAAAATTAATCTCATCATACGGAACGGCAAAATAGTCTTTTTGTTCTTTTATGTACTTAACTACAACAGCAGTTGCTTCTGGAGACATCTGAGCTCCGTCTTCTCCGTAGACTTTATATCCGTTATATTCTTTAGGGTTATGCGATGCTGTTATCATAACGCCTGCAATACTGCCAATTTCTCTGATTGCATATGAGCATATTGGCACTGGGCGCACGTCTTCAAAAATGAAGCTGTTTATTTTGTAGTAAGATAAGACTTCAGCAACAGCTAAGGCAAATTCTCTTGAGTATCTTCTTGTGTCATAAGAAATAACAACTCCCTTTTTCATTGCGGCTATCCCTAAATCACAAATATACTTAGCAAGCCCCATTGTGGCCCGCCTGATATTATATATGTTCATCCTAAACGTTCCTACCCCAAGCTCGCCTCTCATCCCAGCAGTCCCAAACGCAAGTTCTAAACTAAACCTTTCCTTTTTCTCATTATCGGACATTGAAAGCATTTCTTTTTTCTCTGCAGGGGTTACTTTTTCTAACCATTCATTATATCTTTGATTGTACATATTGCCTCCTCTACAACTTCTTTTCATACAGCACAAAAAACATATATTTTAAAACTTAAAAACCTATCTTCAACTTAAAAGGTCATTACCTAAAATTATACTACAAAACGAGAGTCCCTTTCAACACGCGCATGTTTAACGCGCACGCATATAATTGAACATTAAAAATCCGTGAAGGGCTTATTATTTACGGTTAATAAGAGAATTAACAATGTAAATCAAAACAGCGAGCCTGTTAGATGCGTTAAGAAACATCACTATTTAATAAAATTGGTTCTTAGTTTTACTTCGTATTTGGGTGGTTTGATGCCGGCTTTTTTACCAGCTTCAATGCTTTTTAGTAGCCAGGCCATGTTTTCGCCAAGCGTACGCATGGTTTGCATACCTTCCTCGTCTTTTCTTACTTCTTCTGGAGTATTGCCATGAACTTGGTTCCAGTACTGAGAAGTTACAACTAGCATATTGTTTATTGAAAAATATTTGTTGAGCTGATCGAAAGCTGCAGATGCGCCTCCCCGCCTACAAGAAACTATCGCTGCACCAGGCTTCCCGGAAAGTTTTGCACCTTGAGAATAAAATAACCGGTTTAGAAATGTTATGAGCTGTCCTGAGGGCGCTGCGTAATACACTGGAGACCCAAAAATAAATGCATCATAATCTTCTGCTTTTGATGCAACTTCGTTAACTATGTCATTAAACACACACTTTCCTATGCTTCTGCATTTCATACAAGCAATACAACCTGAAATAGGCTTTGTACCTAAATACAAAATCTCAGTTTCAATATCATGTTTGTTTAGTGTGTCCGCAATCTCTTTAAGAGCTGTATACGTGCAACCAAATTGGTGGGGGCTGCCATTAATTAATAAAACTTTCATCAGTTCCTCCTATATTCTTCCTAGCAGTGCTATTGGATAGTTATTATATGTTACTTATAATCAGTTTATGTGTAAGGTTATGGAAAGATAGTTACTATATGCTAGACCTACACAAATAACAGTTAATTTACATTAGACATGTATAAATGTAGTTACTATATGCTTGGTTCTAGGCAATATTTGAGCCTGTTATATGAGCTTGTGGATTTTTAGTTAGCCGTGAATGAAGTTACGTAAAAACTTTAAAGCTTCTTCACGACTATGATATTTATAATCATACGAGCCTATCTGGAGAAGACCTTCTAGCGCTTTACCTCTTGCCTCTGGAGGCACTCCTATCGTTATTAAATCATTACCATTTACAGGTAATTCTTTCGTAGTGAATGGAACTTTGCTTTCTTTCATCTCGTTATATGTTTCTTCTAAACGAAGAGCACTTGGACTTTCTCCTTTTAACACCCCACTACCTTTCCAGTCAGCTCTTTTAAGCTTGATAAGATCTTCTATGATATCATGATTTTTTACAATAAACTTCCGTAATGTCTTATCCGAAGTCTTTCCATGCAAGTCATACATATGATATCTAACTAGCAGTTTAGTGTTCCTAATCATAGCTTTCGGATACTTTAATGCGTTCATTCGACTAACAACCATTTCCTCTCCAACCTTATCATGATCATTCATACTGCCAGTTGATTTATGCTGGATAGGTTTTGCGATATCATGGAATAATGCAGCGAGCCTCACCTCTGGCGGAGATAATTCAAATACTTTTAAAGTATGATTAAAAACATCGTATTTATGATATTCTTTCTTTTGAGGGATATTAATTCCTTCTAAAATCTCTGGAAGTACATACTCTAAAGCGCCCAGTTCATGTAGAATTTTAATCCCTCTTACATGGGCAGTTTTGTTTGGAGAAATTGTATCTGCTGTAATTATTTTATCAAATTCTTCTCGTAGCCTTTCTGGCGCAATATGTGTTAATTTATCAACATTTTTCTTGGCACTTTCAAAAGTTTTTTCGTCAATTTCAAAATCTAAAATTGCAGCAAATCTTGCAAGACGCATAATTCTTAGTGCATCTTCTTCAAGTACTGCATCTGGGTCTCTCACACTCTTTATTATCTTAGCCTTTAAGTCCTCTATCCCGCCTGAATAATCTATGAACTCCTTAATCACAATGTCATAGTAAATAGCATTCATTGTGAAGTCTCGCCTATATGTATCCTGCTTTATGTCATCAACAAAATGGACTGCTGTTGGTATATGATTCCCATCGGAACCATAACTATCCATTCTAAAACATGTATATTCATAACTTTCACCATTAGATGAAATTTTAAGCGTCCCTAGCTTAGGTGAAGTTGTATCCACCTTATACTCTGGCATTTTACTTCTTAAAAAACTTACAACCTCAACGGGTGTAAGCGAAGACGCAAGGTCTATATCACCTACTGGTCTACCAAGTAAAAAATCTCTCACAGCACCACCGACTACATATAGTGGCACTGGGAAAGACGACGCTAGTTTAAATAAAGTTTTTGATATATTCATAATCATGAAAGACCTAAGTTACTATCAATATTTTAACACATTATTATATTAAGAAAAAGGTAAGATTTTGATATTTTTTGAAACATATTAATTATACTTACAGCAACATATAAAACATCTCGTGGGAATTCGGTGTATCTGTTCGCACTAAATTAAGTGTATTGATAGTTATGTTCCATTTTTTAATATGTTTAAGTATTTTTCATAAACAAAAGTACGGTTCCTACTTATGTTTTCTGTCTGGGAGAGAATTCCTACAGTTACTAGCCTTTGAACAGCTGAAGAGACCGTATTAAATGATAGACCTAAGCTTTCTGCAGTTTTCCCTATGTCTATAATTGGGTTCGATTCAAGGTATCGAAATACTTGCATGGTTGACTTAGAACTTCGCCCCATATTGTTAATGATACTTTCATTTTCTACACGCAAAGCATTAAGTTGATCAATTGTTTTTATTGCATCTATAGATGTTTCTTCTACTGCCCTTAAAAAGAATTTGATCCACTGTTCATAATTTCCCTTGTTTCTAACCTCTGTCATTCTGTCATAATATTCCATACGATTTTTCTTCAGGTAATACGAAATATATAACGCAGGAGTCGATATTAACTTTTGCTCCATGAGAAAAAGTATTATTAATAAACGCCCTATCCTTCCATTTCCATCAAGAAATGGATGTATAGTTTCAAACTGATAATGAATAAGAGAAGCTCTAATTAACGCATCAAGACTGTCTTCATTATTTATATATTTTTCTAGTTCAGACATAGCTTCAATCATGTCTTCTGGATGTGGAGGAATATACATTGCATTTTTCAAAGTACTACCCTGACCACCAATCCAGTTTTGAGAAGCCCTAAATTCGCCAGGACTTTTTTCCTGTCCGCGCACTCCTTCCATAAGTACCGAATGTGTCTCCTTTATCAACCTATTACAAAGAGGTAATGTTTTTAGCCTATTGATTGCATAATCTGTTGCTTTTATATAATTGATTACATCTTTCACATCGCGATTTGAATTAATATCAATCATGGGGTCAAACACATCTTCGAGTGTAGCCTGAGTTCCTTCAATTTGAGATGACATAAGAGCTTCTTTCCTAACATACATAGAAATAAATAACTCCATATCGGGAATTCTCTTTGATATGTTCTCCAAAGATACAACTAAGCTCCTTGCTTTTACCAAAACATCAAGCATCTCCATATCTATCTCTATTACAGGATTGGGAGGGAGAGGAGAGGGGATAAATGATTTATATTCTGCTTCTCCTGAGAAATTGATTCTATATTTTCCTGCACGACTATTCATCTGACACCTTCATTGAATTTGAAATATTAATTAAATTATACTCCGCTTATTTCAATTTAGCAAGCGAGCTTGAAATAAGGAGGGGGTTTCTGTGCTTGTTATTTCAATTTAAGGCATAAACTTGAAATAAGGAAGGGGTTTGTGAATAATTTTTTAAATAAAAAAGGATAGCCCCACTCATCGACTATCCTAAAATTTAATTAAGGCTTAGTTTTATTAGACTACTGGTATGTCATTTTTGTAGACAGATTCTTTTAGCACGCAAACATCAGGAAGGTTTCTGTATTTTTCATTATAATCAAGACCATACCCTACCACAAATTCATTTGGTACTTCAAACCCTACATAGTCGCCCTCTAATTCCACTTCTCTTCTTGACGGCTTGTCAAGGAGTGCACAAACCTTTATAGACTTTGGATTCCTAGTCCATAGTAGTCTTAATAAGCTCTTCAAGGTATGACCAGTATCAATTATGTCTTCTACAATGATAACATTAAGCCCTTCGATCGGTTGAGCAAGATCTTTATTAATCTTAATTTCTTTACTAGAGACAGTTGAGGCACCATAACTAGATACAGCCATAAAGTCCATTCTTACATCCAAGTCAATTTGTTTTACAAGCTCTGCAAAAAACATAACAGCGCCTCTTAAAATAGCAACAACTAAAACTTCTTCACCAGCATAGTCTCTAGTTATCTCTGCAGCTATTTCTGTGGTTCTTTTAGAAATCTCTTCGCCTGTTAGTAGTACTTTTTTAATGTCTGCATATCTATCCTTCATAAGTAATCTCTCCTTTAAATAATAATTCTCAATAAGCATATATTTATGAATTTAGGCTCCTATACCTTATGGTTTAGAAGCCTTTATTGCCATTCTTGAATTTCTACGGCCATTACCTTGGTGGTTAGTTCCGTGACCTTAACCTCTTCGCTGACCTCTAGCCCTAGCACCATATAGACACGACTGCCTTTTGCTATAACTAAAAGCTTGTCTCGAAGACGCACTGGTATCTTTAGATCAGATAAATAGTCCGACAGCAGTCTTAATCTTCCACCAAATCTTCTAAACTTATCTCCATCAAGTCTTGTGCGAATAACCGCGCCTTGTGGTATTGCCGCTAAGTCAAAAGTAAGACCTCTAACTATCTTATCACTACCTACAAAGGAATATGTGTACCCAGCAAATGAATATGTACGTCTGTGGTTAAAATGAGCCCTGTATTCCATCTTTTCTTCTCTCGGTAAAAAGATTAGCTTGTTATACTCTTTTCTTGCATCTAAACCAAACGGGAGATTTAAAATAGAGTTATTTTCTGCATCTTTTAAATCCAGTATGCTTTCAAGATGATTTTTCTCTACGTCTTTTTCTAACCCTATTGCCTTCAACGCTTCAACTATCGATTTTTTAGCAATGGCTGGATGCCTTGAAAGTGTGCTTAAAGGAAGTGACACTGAACCTTCTTTTTCATTGACTCTAAAGGGTGTTATTTCGCTAAGTAAATAATCTTCTGTTTCACATGCTACTTCTGATAGTTTGTCTAACGAATCTTTAACTCCAGGATATCGTATAGTTATGCTAGGCAATATTTCTTTTCTAATGTAATTACGTGTAAAATAACTATCAAAGTTAGTGGCGTCATTTACATACGGGATACCGTTTTCACCAGCATATTCTAAAATCTCATCTTTACTATACTTCAAGAGCGGGCGCATATACCCTGACCTATCCTGAATACCACGAAGGCCTCTTATGCCCGTTCCTCTGAAGATACGCATCAAGATAGTTTCTGCATGATCATCTAAATGATGAGCAAGTGCAATAATATCTACAGTACTATCTGCAAGGAGCTTGTCGAAAACTTCGTATCTTAGCTTTCTAGCAGCAAGCTCAAGGGATATTCCCTCGTCATCGGAACACTTTAATGTATTTACTGAAAACTCCAAACATGGTATATCTCTTTCTTTACAATACTCTTTGACAAACTGGCTGTCACTTAAAGAATCAGCGCCCCGCATGCCGTGTTCTATGTTGATAGCAGTCACTTTCGCACCAGCTTTGACTAAAATGTCGAGTAGCACCATGCTATCGACTCCCCCTGATACCGCAACCCCTATATGCTGATTTTTATTAAACGAAATTTCCATAGATTTTAATTATAGCAAATACCACTAAGACTGTAAATCTCAAAACCATTATAATATTATATGTAAAAGTTGTAATTATTTTTTATATCTAGAACATAAATAAAATCGCCACTATTTTTGTAGTGGCGATTTTGTGGTTACTGATTTAAATATTATTGTTTAGCCTATATCTGTTATATCTAGCGCTACAGCGTAACGGACTACTATAGTTCCAAAGCCTAAGTTACTGGCATACGGAACATCCACTACTAGTGTATAACGGCCACCTGCACGCGATGCACCAGCAGCAGTAGCACCAGTATTAATTGCCGCAAACCCGCCTGTGATCTTTTGTCCGTAGTATCCAGTTGTATGGTTCCATTGTGATGGATCGTTACGGTTGGCCGCCCAGTAAACTTCTGCATCTTGCCATGGAATTGGATAGATGTAGTCCCACTCATACCCCGGATGTANAGTTGTCTTCCATAATCCATCCAATAGTGAGAATCCACTTTCTGTATGGTTCGGAACGAACGTTCTAAGGCTCATCGTAGGTAGGTAACGTAGGTCAAACATTGCGTTTGTTCCAACCACTATTCTAGGCACGTTATTTAACTTATGCTTACTGATAGAGGTGTTATATTTGCTATAGAAGTTGGTAGAAGGTGCAATGTTAGTAGCAGTATCATAGTTTTCTTCAAAACCATCTGTAGGTAAGGTTGATGGGTAAATCCAGGTTGGAGGTATTGGCTCTTTGATTATGTTATATCCGTACATCGCATCAGGATTGTGCATGTAGCTTGGATATTTAACTAGATTGTTTTGCGCTCCCGCATACTCGGTAGTTGCTTCTGGTGACGCAAATACTGTAATTACAGTTCTTCCACCAACTTGCTCTGCCGGCGATGGATATGCCCTTACACTAGTTGCATTCCACTCCACATATCCTGCATACCCATAATTTTGTGCTGGGATAAGCGCATCATCTGCTCTTGCTGGCATTCCCTTATGAGGAGTAATCACTCCACCCGTTATAGTTCTGCCCGTACCGTCTCTTATAAAGCCTACCTCTCTATTCGGATCGTCAAAGTATTTAACTGTACTACTATATTCGACAGGAATCTTCTTATTATTATTTAGGTTAGTACCTGCAAATAACTGTCTATACCAAGCTGGCAATGTTCTTGCTTGTCCTACTTGTACAGCGACAAGGTTCGGTACCGAGTTGTTAACAAGTTTCTTATTGCCGTCAACGAAGAATCCCCATTTAACAATCTGCCCGCCTCTTCCACCTAGTGTCATTGTGGCATATTGCCTTGAGTTAATAGGAGCGTTCCAGTTAACATCGTCAAAGGACCATTTATTATAGTTATTACTGTATGTACCGCCACCTGCGATGCCACCAAAGACATACTGCTTATGGTTATCAAAGATTACTCTATATTCGTTATTACTATATACACCACTGGTTTCTTCTACTAGCGGACCTGGATTGATTATGATTGAATATACAGGCGAGCCTTCTACATACTTAAACGCGCGTTGTAAATTGTCTGGCATCAAGATAACTTCTTCCCTTCCGTATCTGGTGTTTTCAAGTAAGATTACATCATCTTCTAACACCCAAGATGTATCAATGTTGTAATAAACAGTGTATGGCTGGTTGTCTAAATCCATTTGGAATGTGCTTGTTACAACTTCTCTATTGTATGCGATTCTTGCTCTATTTGCCTTCATGTTAGTCCATGATGTCTCTATATCTACATGATATGTGCCTTCGTCGCCGATATGACTGCCTTGTGGTCCAACATATACTCTCATTCTTTCTGGAATTGGTACGCCACCGTTTGAGATGAAGTAGTATGGATTAGATATGTAGAATGTATCTCTATGAGGAACTGAGGTAACTCTAGCAAAACCACCTGTAGATATTCCAAGCAGATCAACTTCTCTCAGCCAATTGTAATAATCTAATGTAGCATTATCGTAATATACTTCTGGATCTGCTAGGAATGATTCAATACCTTCTTTATTCATCCTTATATCAAATATGTATGATTCTTGACATGGTACATCAAACGGTGCAATTTGCTGTCCTTTCTTGGCAAGTCCAAATCCAGGAACTTGGATATAGAATCTAGCATCTCTTCCCTTGTATGATATTCCTCGACCGCTATCTAGTATAAATCTAATTGGCAGGCTTTCTTCAACTTCACTTATTACTAGTTGTGCAGGCGCATTTGCAGGCTGAGTGAAGTACTGTGCCGTACCGCCTAAGGTGAAGGTAATGTCATACTTACTTGCATCTCCTGCTACCATATTATCAAATTGTAATGTAAACTCTGCATTGGTTATGAATACATCATTAAC
>JGI24710J26742_10001302_pt1 | contig 23004 bp, 19 predicted proteins | sample BioPla2DNA2_FD_26742 | JGI IMG/M metagenome (IMG submission 26742) | reverse complement strand
TGCCCTTGGATGAAGAGATTAAAGCGCTTCTTCCCCTTGTCGATTACAAGCTGGTTGTTCTGGATGAAGAGGCGAGCAGCGTCTATCTGCCGGTTCAGGGAATGGCCTTGGATCTGGGTGGAATCGCAAAAGGGTGGGCGGCGGATGAGGCGGGCCGAATCCTATCCGAACACAAAGGAATCGTGAATCTGGGCGGAAACGTCTTGGTAATGGGCTCAAAACCCGACTCATCACCATGGCGAATAGGAATTCAGGATCCTGATAACGGTCGCGGCTTCTACATCGGAATCGTCGACTTGATCGATCAGACGCTGGTGACGAGCGGTCCCTATGAACGATTCTTTGAACATGAAGGGACGATCTATCACCACATCCTTGATACCGAAACCGGCTACCCGGTCGTTTCGCCATTGACCAGTGTTTCGATCATCACCACTCGATCCGTCATCGCCGACGGATTGTCGACCGCCGTCTATGCGCTTGGGCCTGAAAGAGGCCTTGAACTGGTCAATCGACTGGATGGAATCGAAGCGATTCTATTGACCGAGGATCGATCGATCTACGTTAGCGAGGGGATTCTTGACGGATTCGTGGCGTTGAATATCACAAATCCCGAGTATACGATCGTCAATAAGTAGATTGTTGCACTTTGTTGCATATTCTTCTGGAATCATTGCGTCTTCTGCCCTATACTGAAAGTAGATTTCACACAACGGAGGGCTGAAATGATTACGGGCAACGTACATGATATCCATTGGATTCTCAAAGACAGGCGAAAGCAGGGGACTGAACTTGCAAAGAAATTCTTTGCCAAGGAGTTTGCCCGAAACGCCCATCGCTTTCACCGGCAATTGCCGGGCTATCGATTTACCGACTTGGTGGGTCTGCCGAAACTCAGCGAGCTCTTGGGAGTCGGAGGAATTTGGACGAAAGATGAATCGCAACGATTGGGGTTGAACAGTTTCAAATCGCTCGGCGGTTCGTTTGCCCTCTATCGTTACCTGCAAAAACAGTTGGGGATTCTCGGAGAAGATACTCCGTTTGCCTATCTGGCTTCCAAGGAAGTGAAGGAAAAGGTGGGAAATCTCGTCTTTGCCAGCGCGACGGATGGAAACCACGGCCGAGGTGTCGCCTGGGCGGCGACGCAGCTCGGGTTTGCCAGCATCATTTATGTTCATAAAGATACCTCGATCCGCCGAATCGAAGCGATTGAAGATGCCGGAGCGAAAGTCGTGGTCATCGATGGCACCTACGATGATGCGGTTCGCCAGGTCGCGATCGATTCCGACAAGAATGGCTGGGTCGTCATCAGCGATACCAGCTGGGATGGATACACCGAAATACCGACCTGGATCATGCAAGGATATTTGACGCTGCTCACGGAAGCTCAAGAGCAGTTCAAGAAAGCCGGCATCGCCAAGCCTACCCACCTCTTCATCCAAGCGGGAGTAGGGGCGTTGGCAGCGTCGGTCATTGGTTACTACCACGCTCTCTTTGGGGATGATGCTCCGCTCTGTTATGTGCTGGAGCCGGAAAAAGCGCAGTGTCTCTATCAAAGCGCGTTGGCCAACGACGGCAAACCTCACAGCGTCGGCGGCGATCTTGATACGCTCATGGCCGGTCTCGCCTGCGGCGATCCTTCTCCTCTGGCGTGGGAAATCATCGATGCATACGCTGACGGCTTCGTCGTCATACCCGATGAGATTGCAGCGAAGGGAATGCGGATCTATGCTGCTCCGATTCTCGGCGATCCTCAAGTGAAGAGCGGAGAAAGCGGAGCAGGGGGATTGGGTGTCCTTGCCACGATTATGGGCAACAGCGCCTATGCCGAGCTGCGAACCCGGTTGGGCCTTGATGAAACAAGCCATGTGCTTTTCATCTCCAGTGAAGGGGACACCGACCCGGTTCATTACAAGGAAATAGTCTGGGAAGGATCTTCACCGGTCAGTAAACAGTATTACAACGAGTATTAAGGCTTAGCTCCTCATCTCTCTTGGCGGGATAAGATGAGGAGCGTTATTATGCGAATATATATCACAAAATATAATAGGTTAAAATAAAATTGGAGGCAATATAAACTGGCAAGTCATTGCTGACCATGAACACAGCGATCCGAAGTGGCTTTGTTTCACGATTCGATAAGGTCAAAGTCAACGGAGCAGGAGAGAACCCTCTTATTTTTTCTTTCCATATACAATAAACTTGCATAATTATAGACGAAATGCATGAGGCTCGATACAATGGTGTCAATATCATATTTGAGGGTATTCGTGTGGAGAAAAAGCCGATAGATTGGGCAAATTTGGGCTTTGGGTATATTCCTACCGATTGGCGATATGTCTCAGTGTACAAGGATGGCGTATGGGATGACGGGATGTTGTCGGATGACCCAAACGTCGTCATGAATGAGTGTGCCGGCGCGTTGCAGTACGCCCAGACATGCTTTGAAGGGCTGAAAGTCTACACGACCGCCGATGACAGGATCGTCGCGTTCCGCCCCGATCTCAACGCCGAGCGGATGTATGAAACCGCCGAACGCCTCGTCATGCCGCCATTCCCCGTCGACCGCTTCCTCTCCGCCCTCGATGAGGTGGTAACGGCGAATAAAGCGTTTGTCCCTCCCTACGGTTCAGGCGCCAGTCTGTATATCCGACCGTATATGTACGGATCGGGAGCGATCATAGGTGTCGCTCCGGCTCCGGAATACACGTTCAGAATCATCACCACTCCCGTCGGTCCGTATTTCAAAGGCGGAGTGAAACCGTTGCGGCTCCTCGTCAGCGGGTATGATCGGGCCGCCCCGAATGGGACGGGACACATCAAAGCGGGCTTGAACTACGCGATGAGCCTCTATGCCGGCCTGGAGGCTAAGCGGCAGGGGTTTGATGAAAACATGTATCTTGATTCAAAGACCCGGACGTACATCGAAGAAACCGGAGGCGCGAACTTTATTTTTGTAACGAAAGACGGAAAGGTCGTCACTCCCATGAGCCCGACGATTCTTCCCTCGATCACCCGCCGTTCGCTGCTGCATGTGGCGAGCGAGTATCTCGGTCTCGAAGTCGAAGAGCGGAAGATCGTGCTGCGTGAGCTTTCCGAGTTCGTCGAAGGAGGCCTGTGCGGAACTGCCGCGGTGATCAGTCCGATCGGATCGGTTACCACCAAGGACGGGGAGATTTTCCTGCCCAGCGGAATGAAGCAGATGGGTCCGGTTACCAAAAAGCTTTACGATACTCTTACCGGAATCCAATATGGGACGATCGAAGCGCCCGAAGGTTGGATCCGAACGATCGTCTAATCTGTACAAGCGTCCTCAGAGCGGGTATAGTCAGCACCATGAAGCGTATTCTCTTCGTGGTGCTTTTTCTCTCCTCAGCCCTGCTGTTCGCCTCCTCCTGGAAGCAGATTGAAACAGTCCATACGACAATCATCTTTGAAGAAGATGAAAACGAATCCGCATTGCAGGTGGCTTCCTTCGCCGATGAGATCTTCGAAGAGCTTGCCGTGTTGCTGGAAAACCCGACTACCAAGCGGGTACCGGTGATCCTCTACGGGCGAACCGCCTGGGCTAACGGGATGTACGCCCCGTTTCCTTCCTCGATCACCCTCTACCTAGCCAGTGACGAAGACCAGTTCCTGGGAACGAAAACCCCATCCTGGCTGAAACAGGTCTATACCCATGAGCTCACGCACTATCTCCACCTGACCAAAGCTGAAGGCATTTATAAGATCTTGCGGATCTTGGGTCCGGGAGTCACGAGTCTTCCCGTACCTTTCATGCCGGGGTGGTGGATCGAAGGAATCACCACATACACCGAATCGATGGACGGCGAGGGCGGGAGGGGAAACTCCTTGGAGTTCAGTCTGCTTACCCAAAAACCGATCGACGAAGAATCGATGTGGTCCTTGGCCAAAGGCGCCTACAGCGGAGTCTACCCACCTTCCAGTCGAATCTATGCGACGGGATACATCCTTGTCGAGCATCTGATTCGCTCCTACGGTTTTTCGGCATTCAACAAGATCAACCGCATCTTCGCCAATTTCCCCTTCATGAGCATGAATTGGGTCTTTAAACGAGTCATCGGAGTCACGGCCAAGGAGCTCTTTGAAGCGGCGATCGAGGAACGGATCCGGACGGTACCTCCTTCCCCCGGATTCCTGTATGCAGCCGGCAAAGGAGGAAGCGCGTTTCTTCCCACCCGAACGCAATCGGGAATAGTAGGCCTTGTTTCAACACCGAGAGAAGGAACGTTCCTGAAGGAATATGAAACGGGAAAGAGGATCGCGACCGTACCGACCGGTAAAGCTTCCGCGATCTCGCTCAGCGATGAGCATGCTCTGTTCAGTTCACGTTGGATTGACGCCACAAGCCCAAACTCTCTTGTCCTTGCTCCCGAAGGATACAGCGACTTGTTCCTTTATCGTTTTGAAGACGGAGAGAGCAAGCGGCTCACGAACAAGCAGCGCTTGCTCCATCCCCGCCTCAGCACCGACGGTAAAAGAGCGATCGCGAGTCTGATAAACGGCTCCTTCCATGACCTGGTCGACGTGAATCTTCTTGATGGATCGACAAGCCTCCTGCTTCATGAAGACGGGGCAAGCTTCCTTGACAGCGCCCTCAATCATGACGGATCGAAGATCGTTACGGTGAAGATCAAGGAAGGAAACACGTCGTTGCTGCTGGTTGATGACCGGGGTGGACGGATTCTCGTCGGACCGACCGGCGATGAACTGGGTGATCCCGTCTTCATCGATGATTCAACGATCCTCTTCACTCTGGAACGGGAGGATACCTTCGGTGCATACCGCTTCGATCTTGGGAGCGACGTCGTCGAAGAACTTTTTTGTGATGAAAGCGGCATCTTCGGTCTTACGGTAGTGGATGGCCTGCTCCTCTATGAAACCGCGGTGGCTTCGGGCAGAGCGGTCAGGGCTCTTGACTACGCCGCGCTTGAGGGAACGGAAGGCACGTTTTCGCCACCCCGAAGTGAATCACCGATGGATGTCGCTCCTTCATTTGAGATAACTCCCTACCGCGATACACTGCGTTTGAACCTGGCCTTGCCCTATCCCTTCCTGGAAGGGAACCAGTGGCTTCCCGGTATTCTCTTCCATACTTCCAGCCTGTTGCGCAAGCACACTCTCTTCACCCTCGCAGGGTTCGACGTGGAAAAAGAGTTTCCGTATGCTGCATTCACCTACCAATATCGGAAGGGAAGGGTGGCAATGGAAGCCGACTTCTACGTCGAGAAGGAGAATCAGGAGCTTTCCCTTCAAAGCGGAATGACCTTGCTCTCATTTGTCTCAGCCAAAACACTTACCGAGCTGAACATATACGGCGGGGGTCGGATAGAGCACCGGAACGCGGATGAGCTTACCGGTTTCATGAATCTCGGAGTGGGAGCGACCCATAAAAAGAGGAATGGCCGAATAAGTGATTTCTATGGTCCTTCCCTTATNTCCTCGACGGTTCAACTCCAGACCTATTTTCAAAAGCCGGTGATAACGCTGGGAATGGCGAGTCTCCAAGGGCAGACCCGACTCGGATTATCGAGCGTGATGCTCAATGCCTCGTTTGATTACTTCTATTCAAACTATGCTCTCGATGAAATCATTCTGCCAATCTATGAATTCGTACCGCAATACGTTCACAATCAAAAAATTCGCCTCGGTCTGAAGTTCAGGATTCCCCTCGCGCTCCTCGATCTCCCATTCCTCTATGGGGGCTTTACCGGCCTCGGTCTTGAAGTGGGGGCTCAGACGGTGCTCTATCCGGGCGCGGATCCATGGTTCGAAGATGTCGGCTTCGAAGCGAAGCTTTCCGTTCGGTACGCTCTGATAAGCGGAGCGGATCTGAAGTTCTTCGTTTCTTTCCACATTCTCGGCAGCGGGGCGTGGAATTATACGATCGGCATCGACGGTCTTTCCCTTTTCTAAGTGAGATCGTGCTGAATCTCAAGGCCGATGCCGATTTGGAAGATCCATGAAGGAGCCTGCCTTTGATATTCAAGGGGGAGGGCGGGACGTTTCGCATCTCCTATCACGTAGTGGATGCTCCCCGCCAGGCGAAGGCGATAGTTGAGGTTGCCGATGACCCATTGGCTCGGTCTGCCGAAATACGATCCCGCTTCAAAAACGAGCGTTGGATGAAGCTGCTCATCCCTGGTCGTACGGGTCTCGTGTTTGAGACTGAAGAGCTCAAGTCCTGCAAGAACTTTGAGATATGGGAGCGCCCAAGCGCCTTCATGGAGGTCAAAACGCCAGCCAAGCAGGTATGAAGCGACTTGGAACCAGGAGTCTTCGATCGGGCCGTTTTTATAGCGAACTTCCAAACTTGCGTTTTTGTAGATGACCTCATTCGATCGATTTCTCAACCCCGTCGGATCGAGGAAGATTCCCATCCCGTAGGCGATATGTGCTTCCTTGAAGGTCGGTTTCCGGGTAAACGCGAGGGCGTTGACCATCCACCCTCCGTAGGAATATCCGGTTGCGGGGTAGGTGGAAAAGAAGGATTGAAGAAGAGCTCCGTCGTGGAAGAGCGTGAGCTTGAAACCTTCATAACGATCGGTCTGAAGGCCCTGACTGGCAAATCGGCCGGAAGGGTAAGCATCTTTCCAGGCTACGGTGAAATAGCTTCCACCTCTCTTCATCCTCACACGTAAGCCCGCCTCCCAATCGAACTCCCAGTCCGTGCTGTACCCGACAGCGGCTGTTCCTTCGAGCGATGTCGGTCCGAGTCGGACTCCGTATACGGCTTCTCCTCCGAGATGAAGGTGGACCGAGGTATCCGCTTGGGGATAGGCAAGGGTGAGTTCATCCTTTTTCAGGATTCGATGGAAGAAGTTCTGAGCGCTCTGGAACCCCAGGTTCCCCACAATGAGAACCCCTCCGATTGGAGAAAGACGGATGTACGAATGATCAACATCAAAGAGGAACGAATAGGTGAGATTCAACCGGGCAAGATCATACCGCTCCTGATGGGTGAGCTTATCGGTATATCCTTCGAGAGCCAGGGTAACGAGGAGCTGATCGGTCGTCCTCACCGCTGCATGCAAGCCGTAACTGAGCCCATCATCCCAATTGTCTCCGAGACCCAGTGTGATCCAATCGTTTCCGGTGCCGAAACTTATCTCTTCAAGCGTCTTCGCTCCCAAAAGAGCGACGCTGAGAAAGAGAATGATCATGATCACGCTTGCTCGCTTCATCACCTTGATTGTACAAAAGATTGCTTTTGAATACAGCAAAGAGAGGTGGGTTTTATGGCAAAGAGGGAGAAAGAGCGCGCTCAGATTGCTAAAAAGAGCAATCCGATCCCAAAAACGGAGAGAACGGTTCCTAAAAAGGAAGCTTTTGAGACATGTCGTTTGAGAATGAAGTAATCGATCGGAAGGATGATGATTGGGGAGACTTGGGTGATCGTCGAGACGATTCCCACCGGTGCGAGCGTATACGCTTTCATCTGGCTGGTCGTCGCCAATACCGGACCGAAGAGGGTAGCAACGAAGAGAAGGTAGAAAAGCTTCCGATTTTCGAGAAAGGGTTTGGCATGGGCTTTGATCTGGCGTTTTATCACTCCGAAATAGATGATGAACGCCGCTAATCCTCCGAGGTTTCTGAGCAGGTTCGTGGTGNTCGCCCCCGCTTCGACAACCGCCGAACGGGCGAGGAGATTGGCAAGAGTCTGGATTAGTGCGGCAGAAGTGGCGAGGATGTATCCAAGACGCTTTTGGGTGCTTTCCGTGCCGGCGGTCTTCTCGCCGAAGAGCACCATGATGACGATTCCGCCGATGGTGATGAGAATTCCAAGGACTTGGATGAGGTTGAGGACCTCGTCAAAGAGAAAAAATCCGAAGATCGCGACGAGTATCGGGGAGATCGTCAATAATACCATCGACTCGCGCGAACCCAACAGCACGAAGGACTGAAAGAGCAATATGTCGGTAAGGAAGTAGCCTAGAAAGCCGCTGAGCAGGAGGAGAACGATCGCCTGGGTGGAAAGGCCGGCCGGTATGAAAAACCCCTGAGCGACGTAGGTGATGAGCAGGACGATCGGAAGAGCGAGCCACATCCGCATATGAGCCGCTCCGGTAGAGTCGGTTACTTTTCCAATATATTGGTGGGCAAGGGAATTCTGGGCATAGCAGAGCGCAGTGAAGAACGCCAACAGCTGACCTTGCAAGAGTGGATTATTCATAAAATGAACCATAGCAGAGAGACGATTTCTGCTCAATTACCTGGTCAAATGGGAGCACCGCTGCTAAGATCAAATCTATGAGAGTCGTTGCAGCCGTCATTGTCGAGGGTGGGCGGATCTTTGCCGCTCAACGAAACGAGTTCGGTCCGCTTGCAGGAAAGTGGGAGTTCCCCGGTGGAAAAATCAAGGAGGGCGAGAGTCCTGCTTGTGCATTGAAGCGTGAGATTCGTGAAGAGCTTGGAATCGGGATTGAGGTCCATTCCCACTTTCTTACCGTCAATCACTCCTATCCGACCTTTGATATTACCCTTGAAAGCTATTGCTGTTCGCTTACGGAGGGGACGATTACCCTCAATGANCATCTTGACAGTGGCTGGTTTTCTCTTGACGAGCTTTCTTACCTCGATTGGGCAGCAGCGGATCTTCCGATCGTATCTCGCCTCAGAGAGGAGATGAGATGAGCAGCTTTGAAGAGCACCTGGTCAGCGGTTTATATTCAGGCTTTCTCGATCGTCGAAGACCCAGTCAGGAGGCGATGCGCCCTAAGCTTGTGCTCAATGACCGGTTGAAGCAAAGCCGCGTCGCCGATGTTCTGAACACCCATCTGCATGCGTGTTCCTCTTTTTCCTTCAGTGTCGCGTTTTTGAGACAAGGGGGACTCGCAACCCTCCTTCAAGCGCTCCTTGAATGCAAACGAAGGGGAGTGAAAGGACGAATCCTCACCGGCGATTATCTGAATTTTACCGACCCCCGTGCTGTCGGCTTCATCTACAGTGAACTCGGACCTGCAATCGAAGTGAGAGTGTATACCGCTGAAGCGTTCCATACCAAAGGGTATCTCTTTGAATATCCCGAGCGCCCGGCGACATTGATCATCGGATCATCCAATATCACTCAGGATGCCCTCCTTAGAAACCATGAGTGGAATCTCCAAGTGGTCGGCACCAATCAGGGTCAATTGATACAGGATACCAAAGAGGAGTTTGAACGCCTTTGGGAAAACGCTACGGTCGTTTCAGAGGCGTGGCTCAAGCATTACACCGAGGTGTGGGATACGTTCAATACCGCCCGAGTGTTTGTGCCCCGACCGGTTGACGGCATACCCGTTCAAGAGATTTCCTCGGTAAAAAGCGGTTTCGTCCTCAATTCGATGCAGAAAGATGCTCTTGGGCGTCTTGAGGAATTACGATCGGAGGGAAAGGATAAAGCCCTCCTTGTTTCGGCAACGGGCACGGGAAAAACAATCCTTGCCGCAAGTGATGTGAACCAGGTGAAACCCGAGCGATTCCTGTTCATCATCCACCGGGAACAGATCGCCCTCGAAGCGATGCAGAGTTTCATGCGGCACCTCGATGAGTCGGTCGCGTGCGGATTGCTTGCCGGTTCGAGCAAAGACATAACATCCCCGTACCTCTTCTCGACGATCCAGACACTTACTAAAGATGAGGTTCTCTATTCTTTCGACCGTGATTGGTTTGACTACATCGTCGTTGATGAAGCCCACCATGCTCCGGCGGCAAGCTATACCAAAGTCCTTGCGTATTTTCGTCCTTCGTTTCTCTTGGGAATGACCGCCACGCCGGTTCGACCGGACGGCAAGGATGTTCATGGATTCTTTGACAATACCGTCGCCGCGGAAATCTCCCTAGCACAAGCGCTTGAAGAAGACCTTCTGGCACCCTTCCACTACTTTGGAATCACCGACCTCAGTATCGATGGCTCTGAGGGACGTGATGTCAAAGAATTCAGCAATCTCGAAGGGGAAGAGCAGATAAAACATCTATCCGTCATCCTCAGGCGATACTCTTTGGGCTTGAATCGAAGAAGAGGCCTCATCTTCACCTCGAAGAATGAAGATGCCACATTTGTCGCCCGTGAGCTACGGCGCCTAGGAGTGCGAGCTCTTCAACTCAGTGGAACAAGCAGCCAAGAAGAGCGTGAAGAAGCGTTCACTCGTCTTGAAGCTGAGGAGGAGGACCCAAACCACCTTGAATATCTGGTGAGCGTTGATATTTTCAATGAGGGAGTGGATATTCCCTCGCTCAATCAGATCATCATGCTTCGTCCTACGCAATCGGTCATCGTGTTTACCCAGCAGCTTGGAAGGGGACTGAGAAAGTTCCCCGGCAAAGAGTTTCTCACCGTCGTCGATTTCGTCGGAAACCATAAAAACAACTATATGATTCCCATCGCCCTCTTCGGGGAGAACAGCTATGATAAAGATACGTTGAGGCGGGTCGTCTTTGGAGGGGGAGCGATTCCCGGCGTTTCAACGGTCAATTTTGACCGGATCGCAAAGGAGCGAATCCTCGAGTCGATCAACANTGCGTCATTCTCCAACAAGAAGATGTTGGCCGAAGCGTATCAAAGCATAAAAAACCGTCTTGGCAATCGCATTCCTAGCCTCGTGGATTTCATCCGCTTTGATGGAATCAACCCGGAACTCTTCCTCCACTACAGGAAAACATGGGCCGAGTGCAAAGTTGTAATCGATNCCNCGTTCATCCTTGCCATGGATGAAATCCATCTCAAGAGTCTGAGGTTCTTCAGCCTCTACCTGCCACGCGGAATCAGAATCCACGAAGCATCCATCATATCCGCACTTCTGGAGAGTCCAAAAACGAAAGAAGCCTTGCTTGCTTGGTTTGAAAACGGATATGGGTTCATACCGACTGAAGCTTCGTTTGCGTCCGCCCTTCGCATCCTGAGCAATGGGTTCGTCCAAGACAAGTTCAGGAAGTTCTATGGCGATATCACCTACATTGAAGAGGTGGAAGGAGCATATTCCCTTTCAAGGGAGTTTTCAGAGCTCCTGAAGAACGATCAGTATCGAAGCGAACTTGAAGAGCTTCTCCAGCTGAGCACGCTGAACTACCGGCTGCGATTTGCTGAACAGGGTGATGAGTTCGGTCTTGTACGCGGACAGAAGTATACCCGCAGCGAAGCGTGCCGAGTGCTTAATTGGGCTAAAGATGAAGGCAACACGATCTATGGCTACAAAGTTCACTACGAAACGATGACCTGTCCGATCTTCGTGACGTATCACAAGCATGAAGATATAGATGCTTCAATTGATTATGATGATCTCTTCATCGACCACGAACACTTCGCGTGGCAGAGTCGGAATCGAGTTCGTCTTGAATCAAGAGAGATGCAAGGGATTCGAAATCCGGCGATGAGGAAACTTTTGTTCATCAAAAAGAGCGATGATGAGGGATTCGGACACTACTATCTTGGAGAGCTAGACTTTCTTTCAAATGAACAGAGCACCCGCTTAAATGACAAAGGAACCGAGCTGGATGTGGTGAATGTCCGGTTTCGCCTTCATCACCCGGTGGGGGAAAAGCTCTACGACTATATCACCGATCGGGAACAGGAAGAGGTGGTCGCTCTTGATGCCTAGAGGGGGCTGTACGATTCAAGAAGGTTGATCGTTTTAGGGTCGATCGTTCGTTTGAAGCGCTCGATGTGAATGACCTGCTTGTTTCGGTTGAGGTATTCCACCTCGATCGTGTAGGAACCCTCTTTGAGATTGATCTTCCCGACCCAGGCGTTTGCCGGCAGATAATGCGTCGAGCGAAGATCCGCCGATTCGGTGAGGTCGCGCCCTACTCGGAGCGCGACGCCTAACAGCCTATAGAGGGTACCTTCCTTGCCGCTCTTATCCTCTGTGATGGTATCCCAGATTCCGATGCCCAGCGCTTTGGAGATCGCCCGCATGCTCGCCTTGGCGTAGAGCAGGTCGCTTTTGGATTGAAACGCGTCTTGAGCGACAAGGGAAAATGATTCTATCCGTTCCAAGTCGGTGATGATTTCCCCGTCGACCCGCACCCGAACCGAAGTGATCGCCGAAGGAATCGGCTGAAGGACCGGATAAGCAATCTTGGCGGTGTTGTAGGGGGAAACATAGATGAAATCCATCCGTTCCTCCTTGAGAGGAAAGCGCCCGGTGAACGCAATCAGGTGAACGGAATCCGAATCACCGCTCTTAAGCGTATGAACGGTGCTTGGAAGGGGAAAAGGATAGAGCTTCGCTTGGCTTTCGAACGCATGCAGGATTTGATTGTATGAGTAATCGAACGTGGTTCGCTCATCGAGGTGGGAAGCGATAATCACTCCGAGATAGTTGGCGAGTGCGCTGGTGGTGAACGATGTGGCTTGGGCGGGCAGATCGACTTGACGGATATGGTTGCTCGACGCATAGCTGCGTACTTGGTCAACTTGCCTTTCATAGTGTTCCTGTAAAACGCTTTGCTTTTCGATCATTCGCCGAATTTCGACCAAGCTCGACTCATACTGGCCGAGATGAAGGTAATTCAGCGCCTTGAAGAGATTGAGATAGATATCCTCATAATTCTCACCGGCATACTCTTTGGTGTTGTCGTTTACGATGAAGGAGGCGATCGAAGCGGTGATCGATTTTGTATATGCATCCTGAATTCGTTGTTCCGCATCGCTGAGCAGCTCATTGGAACGTTTCCAATCCCCGGTGAGCCGGGCAAGCATCCCGAGGTCATAGCTTGCGATCAAGGGGCCTTGGGCGGAGACGAGCTGCCCTAGGGAGCTTTTCAGCGAATCATACGCTTTGGTGTACTGGCCACGGCGCAGATATGCATCGGTCGATGATAAATCAACATAGGAGACGCACGAGGTTACAAGGATGACGATAAGCAAAACGGCTATGATTTTTCGGATACCCAACAATCCTCCTTGCACTCAACTGTATCATTGCCAAGAAATGGATGCAATTTCTTGATGATAGGATTCTACCCAATATGCCATTCATCTGCTACACTTTCAGAAGTAGGAGGATTGTATGCGTCGTACCGGAATTGCTCTTATCAGTATCATCATGTTTCTTTCCCTCTCTCTTCTCATCAGCTGTCAAAGTTCCTATTCAGTGTCGAGAGTGAGCAGTGATCAGGATCTGGATCTCAGCGGGAACTGGAATGACACCGATATTCGTCTTGTGACCGAGGCATTGGTTCAATCCTCGCTGAAAAGCGGATGGATCAATCAATTCAGGATGAAGAACGTCGGGCGAAACCCGGTGGTCATCGTCGGGACGTTCATCAATCGATCCAGTGAACATATCGATACGGCGATCATTGCCAAGCGGTATGAGATGGAACTGATCAACAGCGGCAAAGTGGACATGGTCGCCGACCAGAACTTCCGGGCTTCAGTTCGCGAGGAGCGGGAAGAGCAGCAGTACTTTGCAAGCGAAGAGACCGCAAAAGCGTTGGGCAAAGAGATCGGAGCGGATTTCCTTCTCCAGGGTTCGGTGAGGAGCGTTCTGGATCAAAGAGGGAACACTCGGGTCCGCACCTATTACGTATCCGCTGAATTGATCGATATTGAAACGAGCCGAAAGGTCTGGGTCGGGGAAGAAACGATCAAGAAAGTGATTCAGCAAGCTCGATACTCTCTGTAAAGGAAGGTGATGATGAGAAAAGGTATCCTGCTTTTCCTCATTCCTTTCCTCGTCTCCTGCGTGTCGGTTCCAAATCAGCGTCCTGCATGGATCGACGATCCGTACGACAGGAAGTACCCGGAAGATGAATATCTTCTGGTTGTCGGCAGCGGCTCCTCCTACCAGAAAGCGGTTGAAAACGCCCGGATAAACCTTGCCTCGGTGTTCTCTTCTCAAGTGGAAGCCTTTACGCAGATCACTACGATCGATTCAAGCGATGGGGTGAGTTTTGACGAACTGTTTGAACAGGGAACGGTCTCGTCCAGCGTGGAAGACCTTGTCGGATCGGAGGTCGTTACCTCCTTTACCGATTCACTGGGTCAAACGTATGTCCGTCTTGCGATCCACCGAAAAGAGAATGCCGCGTTTCTTAAAAACCGGCTGACCGAATTGACGAAGGAGCTTGCAAGGATCCGCTCTCAATCCTCCACCGACAGATTGGAGCGTTACCGCATCCTGCTCAGCTCCTATCCGGCAGCCCGGGAGGCGCAGCAGTTTGCCGATCGAATCTGGGTGCTGACCAAAGAGCTCAATCCGAACCACTTGGCCGCGCTTCGATCGGAGTTGCGTTCGCTTGCCCGATCGATCTCGGTTGAGGTGCTCGTTCACAGCGAGAACGATTCCCACCTTCTTAAAGCAGGATTTGAAGGCGCTCTTCAGAGCCTTGGGTTTGCCCAAGAGAGCGGGGACTACACCCTTACGGTCACCTATGCTTCCGAACCGGTCCTGTTTGAAGCAAGTCCCTACGCATATGAACGCTATCAGCTGAGCGTCATCTTGGGACGAGACGATACGGTGGTCCGTTCCTTCGGCTTGCAAGAACGAATAGCCGCCCTCGAGCAGGGGGATGCCAAAGCCAAGGCGCTTCAAAGCGCCCTGAACGATGGAATTGAAACACTCATTGGACTTTTGAGCCAGTAACGATATGGAGGCTAGTATAATGAAAAAAAACATCCTTATCATAGGAATCGCAGCAATTCTCATGGTTGGCACTTCATGTGCCACGAGTAAAAAAGCGACCGTCGCTTCGCCCCCCGTTCCGGCGGCCAAGGTGATCGTCGGAGCTGAAGGGTTTATCCAACCTGATTGGGTATACAAAACCCCGACAGCCGATGATCGACACTTTGAAAGCGGATACGGACTGATGAGCAACCGCCAGAATTCAATAAAACGGGCGGAGACGGAAGCGAAGAACAAGATCGCCGGCTGGATTTCCACCAACGTCGAAGAAGTTGTGGTAACGTACCTCAATGATGCCGGCAGCCTCGGTGACCGCCAAGCTCTTGATGCGATGGAAGTGATCAGCAAGCAGGTCGCGGAAGCGACATTGGTAGGGGTGACGACCGAAGACGTGTGGGTCGACAAGGAGGGGGGTGTCTGGGTGCTGGCATCGATTCCGCTCGCCAATATCGAGTATGCGTTCGAGCCGGCCGCCGAAGCGCTTGTTGACACGTTCACCCCCAGCGCGGCTGCCGAAGCGGCGAATGCTAAAATGAAAGAAGCGTTCGCCAAGCTCCTGAAAGGAGATTGATGATGAAAAAAGCGGTTCCCATTCTCGTTCTTCTTTTCCTTCTCATCGGATGCGCGACGACTCCCGCTTTCAACGAGGACGGTTCGCCCTATTGGACGACTCACATTCCCAAGTCGACCCGAACTACGTACTACGCAGTCGCCTCGGCAAAACAATCAACGGAGGAGTTGAGCATGCTCCGAGCTGAAAGCGCGGCGAAGGACATGATCGGAAGATGGGCGGAAACCACGATCGATGCTTCGGTGATCACGTTCATCGAGGAAGCGGGTGAAACGCTGAGGACCAAGCAGATCCTGGAAGTGCTTCAAAACCTTTCCGTCCAGACGGTGAATATCGCCTTGCGGGGGGTGGAAGTCGTCGAACGGTGGGTCCGTGATGATGGAACTGTCTATGTGCTGGCCTCCTACCCGGTGAAGAACCTCAAAGAAGCGTATCGCCTTCAAGCCCAAGAGCTGGAGCGAAAAGTTTTAGCCGATTCGATCAAGGCGGAAGTATTGGAAGCCTATCTGCAAAACCAGCTTGAAGCGATTCAGTAGCCAAGGCGATTGGACGGATCGACCACCACCGAACGTTGACGTTGGTGGTGGTTTTTGCAATCCTTACACACAGGAGTTTTTCAGCAATGAACAGAATAGCACTCTTTGCGATCATCATAGTGGTCTTCTTTCTTTTTGTCAGAAAAATGAATGGGGGAACCCGAATCTCCGCCAAGGATGTGCATGAGCTGATTCAGAACGGTGAAAAGGTCATCGTTCTGGATGTCCGGACCGAAATGGAGTACCAAAGCGGACATATCGAAGGTGCGATGAATCTTTCCGTGTATGATATCGGGTCGGAACGACCGGCATCGCTGAGCGATCTCGACCAGTTGATCGTCGTCTATTGTCAGAGCGGCGCCCGCAGCGGGATCGTCGTCCGCAAGCTGAAGGACTTGGGATATACGAACGTTCGCAATATGGGTGGTTTGCAGTTTTGGCGATATGGTCTGGTGAAGTAGGAGAAAGGCGATGTATCGGTTGATTGTCCTCAAGCACTTGGATGAGCTGAGGGTTATCGATCAAGGGACAACCTACTATGGCTTCGACCAGGAGTGGTACTCCAAGCTTTGGCAACGACGGGCGGGGTGTGGACCGACGACCGCAAGCACCTTGATTCGCTACAATGCGAAACGAAACAAGAACAGCTCGAAAGCCGCCTCGATCGCGTTGATGGAGGACCTTTGGAGCTATGTTACTCCCGGAATCATGGGTGTCCACACGGTCGCCCACTTTGCTCGGGGGTTGAGGGAATACCTTTCCAAGAAGAATCTGGACTTTGAGATTTCCACCTTGACGGTTCCGACCGACTGCGCGAACCGCCCTTTTTTTGCGCAGATATGTGAATTCCTTGCTTCCCGATTGGAAGCCGATCAGCCGATAGCGTTCTTGAATTTAAACAATGGAGAGGTGGAAAACCTCGATCCTTGGCACTGGGTCACCATTGTGGGGATTGAACAGCGTGAAGCGGATGGACCGCTCTTCGCCCACGTATACGACGCCGGCACAAAGCATTTCATCAACCTCAGCGCATGGTATGAAACAACCACTCGCCCGGGCGGATTCGCGAGTCTGGCGTAGCGTGGGCAGATCGGTAGCCCTCATTTTCATGGTGGTATATACTGACAGTCAAGGAGAACATGATTATGGTCTATTCAGCAGATGAACAGCGATATGAAAAGATGCAGTATGCTCGAACAGGAAAAAGCGGGCTTAAGCTCCCTCGAATTTCTCTCGGGCTTTGGCATAACTACGGCGATGCATATCCGATTTCCAACGGTCGGGAGATGCTCCGAACCGCGTTTGATCTGGGAATCAACCACTTCGACCTGGCCAACAACTACGGGCCTCCCGCCGGGTCGGCGGAGGAGAACTTCGGTAAGATCCTGAAGCAGGACTTTGCCCCGTACCGGGATGAACTCATCATCTCCACAAAAGCCGGATACTATATGTGGCCCGGTCCCTACGGAGAGTGGGGGAGTCGGAAATATCTTCTTTCAAGCTTGGATGCAAGTCTGAAACGAATGGGTCTTGAGTATGTGGATATCTTCTACTCCCACCGTTTCGATCCCAACACTCCCTTGGAGGAGACGATGGGAGCCTTGGCCAGCGCGTGTAAGAGCGGCAAGGCGCTTTATGTGGGAATTTCTTCCTATAACGCTGAGCAGACCCGAAAAGCGTGCGCGATTCTACAGGACATGGGCGTTCCTCTGTTGATCCATCAGCCCTCCTATTCGATGTTGAATCGGTGGGTGGAGCCGGAGCTGCTTTCAACATTGGAGGAGCTGGGTGTCGGAGCGATCTGTTTCTCGCCGCTTGCTCAAGGGATGCTCACCGATAAATACCTCAAGGATATTCCGCCGACCAGCAGAGCGGCAAAAGATCTCTCCTTGAAGAAATCGATGCTCAGCAAGGAGAATCTCGATAAGATTCGTGCTCTCAATGAGATTGCTCAAAAGCGTGGTCAAAGCCTTGCCCAGATGGCGCTTGCATGGGTTCTCAGGCGAAAGGAAGTCACCAGTGTCCTGATTGGAGCAAGTTCAGCGGAACAGATCGTTGAAAACGTCGCCGCATTGGATAATCTTGCATTTACCGCCGATGAATTACGAAAGATCGATCGATATGCGACGGACGGAGATATCAATATTTGGGCTAAACGCTAAGAAACCTTGACGGAGCTGTTGGGCTCTGTTACATTGGACGCAACATGATGCCCGCCTTCCCAAGGAGGCGGGCATCATCACCTCATAGGGGAGTCGAGCAATGGCATATGAAGAACTGAAGCTGGAAAACCAGCTCTGCTTCAAAATCTATGCGCTTCATCGGGAGCTCATGGCTGCCTATCGACCGTTGCTTGACGAGTTGGGGACAACCTACCCGCAGTACATCACGCTGCTCTACCTCTGGGAGCATGAGGAAGCGACCGTAGGGCAGTTGTGCAGCGCCCTCGGTCTGGACACGGGAACCGTCTCCCCGCTTTTGAAACGAATGGAGGCAAATGGTCTGGTCACCAAACGCCGGCTCGTCAGCGATGAGCGAACGGTTTTGATTTCCCTGACCGATAAGGGAAGAGCGTTGGAGGAGGATGCCCGTTCAATTCCTTCCCATATGGCCTTTTGTCTGTTGGGAGATGATGCAGATGACGTCGGAACCCTCGCCTCCGTTCTGGATCGAACGATCAAGCAGTTGGCCGAAACACGAAAACAGTAGCATTTGAGTATTTGGTGAGGTACGATAGGAGTAGAATCATAAGCGGAGGTGGCCGATGGCAAACGTACAATCTATTTTGGATCAGAAAGGCAGCTCAGTATACAGTATTAAACCTGATGATGTGCTAGCTCACGCACTCTTACAGTTAAAAGAACGAAAAGTCGGAGCTCTCTTGGTTCTCAATGAGGCAGGGGATATTAAAGGGATTCTTTCCGAACGAGATATTGTCCGCTATTTCGCCCGACGGATCGAACGCGTCAATACAACGGAAATCAAAGTCAAGGAAGTGATGACGGCAGGGGTAACCTGCGTAAAGCGGCACCAAAGCCTTGAGGATTGTCTTCAATTGATGACCGTCGGTCGTTTCAGGCACTTGCCGGTAGTTGACGACGGAGGGAAGGTCATGGGCATCGTATCCATCGGAGACGTCGTAAAGGCGGTCTTGGACGCCAAGGATACCCAAATCGGAGATCTGGAGCAGTATATCACAAGCTCCTACTAGAATAAGATCGGTAGGATACTTTTAGAAGGACAAAGATGGCTGAGGCGGCGACGCTTCAGCCATCTTTCGATATGNTTTGCTCCCTATCGACCTTGTTTTCTTTTCATCCGACTGATGATCGTGATATACGCTTGGATCTGACCGTCGATTTCAGCTGCTTTGAGACCGCCCCGACCATGTCCTTCATAGATCGTCAGGTGATGAAGCTCCCCCTCAAGGTCATGGATGCTCAAGCAAGCGGTTTTGACCCTCAGCTCCAAGTGGTGGATCATCAGCTCGTAAGCGGTGTCAAACATCCGTTGTTCACCGGAGAAATCGTATTCGCTCAACTCCGTTCCTCCTCAATATCGCGCTTAACCCGCTCGCGATGCTGTTGTTTTACACGTTGGACTTTTTCAACGCCTCGGTAATGATCTGCCAAAGAAAGGATACCATCAATTTATTTCTTTGAGAGCAGCAATCGCCGGCACCACATCTGCTTAGGTATGTTTTTCACTTAGCCGAAGCAACTTCGGCTAACGGACTACAACACCGATTTCATCAACTTGCTATTTTAAACACTCAGATAAAGAAAAACAGCCGAGAATCTCCCGACTGTTTTGCGGTAGACTGGACTCGAACCAGCACAAGATTTCTCCCACTAGCACCTCAAGCTAGCGTGTCTACCAAATTCCACCACTACCGCACATGGATTAGTTGAACAGGGCAACCTTACAATGAAGACGAATTGAAGGTCAAGCCCTTTTTCAGGATCCTAGTTCAACGTTTCGAAAAACTCCAGCCGTTGGGCGAAGTGAGCGATCGCATCATCCACCGGTTTGCCGGTCGCCATATCCACACCGGCTTGTTTAAGGTTTTCGATGGGGAAATATCGTCCACCGTTTGAAAGGAATCTCAGATAGCGGGCTCGCTCCTCTTCTCCGCCTGCAAGCACCTTTTTGGAAAGGGCGATCGCGGCGCTGAGGCCGGTTGCATACTTGTACACGTAGAAGGGGGAGTAGAAGTGAGGAATCCTCAATCCTTCCAGATCGCTTTCGTCGATGAACGTCATTCCGGGTCCAAAGTACTGGCGGAGAAGATCTCCATATGTTTTACGGACCAGATCAAGCGTCAAGGGGATGGACGCTTCCGCCTTCCGGTGGATCTGGTGCTCGAACTCGGCGAACATCGTTTGCCTGAAGAGGGTAGCGACCACGTCATCCAGCTGCTTTGCAATGATGTATCGTTTGGTCTGAACATCGTCGGTGGACTCGATCATGTAGTTGGCGACCAGCTGCTCATTGAACGTCGAGGCGACCTCCGCTTCGAAAATCGAGTAATCCCAATGGTGGTAGGGGTTGTTGCGCGCCGAGTAGTAGGAGTGCATCGAGTGCCCCCCTTCATGGGCGAGCGTAAAGAGATCCCGGAGCACATCCTCTTTATAATTCATCAGGATGTAGGGATAACCGGTATAGGAACCGGAGGAGAACGCACCGCTGCGTTTCCCCTTGTTTTCGTAGCGATCGACCCACCGTTCGATGGTAAGACCGCGGGTCAACGTATCGACATAGTCGCTGCCAAGGGGCTTGAGCGCCTCACCGATGATTTTTACCGCTTCCTCGTACGGCGTATGGGCTTTGATGCCACTGACCAAAGGAACATATACATCCCAGTGAGCGAGGTTTCTCACTCCGAGGATTTTCTTGCGCAACTCATAATAGCGATGAAGGACCGGCAAGCCATTATGGACGCTCTCGATCAATCGATCGTAGACATTGGTCGGCACGTCATCAGCGAAGAGGGACATCTCCCGGCTTGACGGATAGGAACGGACGGTGTGCCTGAAGATGTCCTGTTTTACCTGACCCTCGTAGAGGCGGAAGAGGGTGTGGCGGTTTTGATGGTACTTGGAGTAGAACTGTTTGTATGCCTTCTTCCTCAGCGCCCGGTCTTCATTCATCAGAAACGAGGAGAAGGTGGACTGGGTCAGCGGTTTCCCTCCGATCTGACCGAAGTCGAAATCGATATTTGTCAGATCGCTGAACGCATTTCTCGGCGTCTGGGCGCTTTCTCGCTGAAGCGCCATGATCCGCTCTTCCTGTTCGCTGAGGACGTGGGCCTTGTAGCGCAGACTCCGCTTGATGAAGACTTTGTATGGCTCGAACGCCTCGTCCTCCAGATAGCCGTTGATCACTTCTTCATCGATGGAAAGCAGTTCGGGATCGAAGAACGCAAACGCCGCCCCGAGCTCGGTCATCAAAGTGCTGGCGATTGAAGCGCGTTCGACGTTGGTCGGATTCGACGTGTCGCTTGCCCAGTTGAGAAAGGCGTAGGAATGCACTCGCTCAGCGAGGATTCCGACCTTGCCGTGAAACTCCATCGTCTCCAGCAGCGAATCCCTTCCCGCTTTCAATCGGCCTTTGTAAGAGGGAATCTCTTCGACCAATGATCGAAGTTCCTCGACTGCGGCTTCCCATGCCGCATCGCTTTCGAAGAGGGCGCTGAGGTCCCANGTATCCATTGTCTTCTGTTCACTTCTTGTCAATATCTGCATTCTATGCTCCTTATCAACTCCATCAGCATTCTGCTCGCTTTTCCCCGGTGTCCCAGCTCATCTTTCGCTTTCATCCCCAGCTCGGCCATCGNCAGGTTCTTGCCTTCAACGATGAAGATCGGATCATAGCCGAATCCCTCGCTGCCGCTTGCCCGGTAGGCGATTGACCCGTTGGCTTCTTCGCACACCGTGAATATACGATAGTCGCTGATCATCAGGGCGAGGGCGCATACGAAACGAGCATCCCGATTCTTAAAGCCTTCCATGTTTTTTAGCAGGTAGGCGTTGCGCTCTTCGCTATCCATGAGACGATTGTGGACTTCGAAGCCGTACCGGGCGGTTTGAAGCCCGGGTCCACCGTCCAACGCATCGACGCATAACCCCGAATCATCACCGAGAACCCAGTACCGTGGTGCAAGGGCTTTAAGTGTAATGGCCTTGAGCAGAGCGTTTTCCGTGAAGGACGATCTGTTTTCCTCTATATCAAATACGATGCCCACATCCTTAGGCATCAAAATCCGATGAGGGGTCATCAACCGGGCGAATTCTTCCTGTTTATGTTCATTGTTGGAGGCAAGCAGAATATCCATTACCTAAGGATAGTCATTGACCTCTCTTTCGTCTATATAGGAGTGTAAAAGTTTTTTGATGTGGAACACCGACGAGGAGACCGTCCCTTTGGGGATCTGAAGCAGCTCGCTCACTTGGCGGTGGGAGAGGCTTTGTTCAAAAGAGCGGAGCTTGGCGATCTTTTTCTGATATTTTTCCTGGGTCCATTCCCGAAGAGCGATCAGCTTCCGCTTCTTATCATCATCGCTTTCGTTTTCGAGGGCTTGTTCAATCTCCAAGAGGCGGCGGAAGTGCCGAGTGCATGTCTGTTCGAAATCTTTTTTTATCGTTTCCTTAGAATGAAGAGCCAAGCTCGCCGTGTTGAGGTATCTGCACAGATCCGTGAGATCGTACAGCAACAGCGAGCTCAGCTCTTCAAGGAGGTGGTGGGCATATAAGGATGGAGTGATGGTGAGCGTGATGAGCATCCGTTTTCGATTGACGCCACTGGTCAATACGGTTTTAAGCTCTTCCAGCTCTTTTCTGATTGGATACGCCGAGGGAGTTCGTTTGCTCAAGAGCGATTTGAACAAGGAAGGCAAAGAGGTTATGTCGACGGTCGGCATGCCTTTGAAGGTATAGACGATCGGCGGCTCGGCGCTTTCAAGACCGATTTCACCGGATTCCTGAGCGAAGAATTCCGACCGATGAAGCAAAAGAAGCTTCTGTTCTTTTTTTTGTTGTTCACAGAGAAAATAGCGAACCCGTTTTCGGACCACTTCGGTCAAAAAACCCACAAAGGAGAGTTTTCCCTCTTCATAGCCGGCAATCAGGTTGTCGATCGCCGAAAGACAGTAGAAGAGNAATTCACAACAATCCTCAGCATCCAAGATCCTCAGTGTTGATGGAATCGTATACAGGAGCTCCATGATTTCCCGTTTGAGCTCCGCATATAACGCTGAATCACCGGTTTGTTG
>JGI24710J26742_10001301_pt1 | contig 23020 bp, 15 predicted proteins | sample BioPla2DNA2_FD_26742 | JGI IMG/M metagenome (IMG submission 26742) | reverse complement strand
TTTGCCATTATTGATTTAGCTTCTTCTGTAACCTTTAAGCTAATATTTCTATCTCTTAATCTGTCGGAAACTTCATTTAAGAAAATATCAATAATTTTCTTAATTCCCTTTTCAGTTAAAGGCTTAAACATTATTATATCATCTACTCTATTTAAAAATTCTGGTTTAAACCTTAATTTCATTTCATTCATTACCCTATTTCTTATTTCTTCATCAATAGTATCTTCACCTTTGTTTTCTAAAAGATTGCTACTTCCTATATTAGAAGTCATAATAATTATAGTATTCTTGAAATCTACAGTCTTACCCTTATTNTCAGTTAGACGGCCATCATCTAAGATTTGTAGGAAAATATTAAATACATCGTCATGAGCTTTCTCTATTTCATCAAATAAAATAACACTGTAGGGTTTTCTTCTAACTGCCTCTGTTAATTGACCACCTTCATCATAACCAACATATCCTGGAGGAGCTCCAACTAATCTGGAAACTGAATGTTTTTCCATATATTCAGACATATCTATTCTTATAATATTTTCTTCCGTATCAAAAAGATTTCTTGCTAAGGTTTTTGCAAGTTCTGTTTTACCAACACCTGTTGGCCCTAAGAAGATAAAGGAACCTATTGGTCTGTTTACAGCTTTTAAACCTGCTCTTGCTCTTAAAATAGCATTTGAAACTGAGGTTATTGCTTCTTCCTGACCAATTACTCTCTTCTTCATTTCATCTTCAAGTTTTAGAAGTTTCTCCCTTTCTCCTTCTAATAAATTTGATACAGGGATACCAGTCCACTTAGATAATACNGCTGATATTTCTTCTTCAGTAACTTCTTCCTTTAATAAGGCNCCCTCATAGTTTTCCTTAACTTCCTTTTCTTTTGNTTCTATTTCCTTCTCTAATTGTGGGATTAAGCTATATTGAATTTCTGCTGCCCTATTATAATTGTAATTTCTTTGTGCAGCTTCTAACTCTCCCTTAGCATCATCTAATTTTTCCTTTAACTCTTTTAATGCCAGTATTGAATTCTTTTCTTTTTCAAATTTAGCAGTTAATTCATCATTCTTTGATTTTAATTCTGCTATATCTTTTTCTAAAGCACTTAATTTTTTTCTTGAGCCTTCATCTTTTTCCTTGCTTAAGGCTTCCTTTTCTATTTCTAATTGAAAAAGCCTTCTTCTTATATCATCCAACTCTGTTGGCAGGGAGTCTATTTCTGTTCTAATCATTGCACCTGCTTCATCCACTAGGTCAATTGCCTTGTCTGGTAAATATCTATCTTGTATATATCTATTTGATAATTTTACTGCTGCCACTAGGGCTGAATCTTGAATTCTAATTCCATGGTGAATTTCAAACTTTTCCTTTAATCCTCTTAGTATTGAAATAGAATCTTCAATAGTTGGTTCATCAACTATAACAGGCTGAAATCTTCTTTCTAGTGCCTTGTCCTTTTCTATATATTTTCTATATTCATCAAAGGTTGTTGCACCAATACAATGTAATTCTCCCCTTGCTAATAAAGGTTTAATTAAATTACCTGCATCCATTGCTCCTTCTGTTTTTCCTGCTCCAACTATAGTGTGAATCTCATCTATAAATAATATTATTTTACCTTCGCTGCTTTTTACTTCCTTTAAAACAGCCTTTAATCTTTCTTCAAATTCCCCTCTATATTTAGCACCGGCTATTAAAGCTCCCATATCTAGAGAAAATATAGTTTTATCCTTTAAGCCTTCTGGCACATCACCTTTTATTATTCTGTAGGCTAATCCTTCTACTATTGCAGTTTTACCTACTCCAGGCTCTCCAATTAATACTGGATTATTTTTAGTTCTTCTGGATAAAATTCTAACTGCCCTTCTTATTTCCTCATCTCTTCCAATAACAGGATCTAGCTTATGCTTTCTAGCTAGGTCTGTAAGATTTGTTCCATATTTACTTAAAGCATCATAAGTACCTTCTGGGTCTTGAGTTTCAACCCTTTGATTTCCCCTTATTTCTTTTAAGGCATTCATAAACTTATCCTTTGTAATATTATGCTTATTCAATAAGTTCTTTATATCTGTTTTTTTAGCAGTCTTTATTATTGCCAGCATAACATGTTCTACACTTATATAAGCATCTTCAAACTTCTTAGCTAAATCTTCTGCATTTAGTAATATTTCTTGAATTTCCCTTGTTGCATAGACTCCTGAAGAATTTGCACCTTCCCCAAGGACCTTTGGCATTTTATTTAATACTTCCTTTAGATCAAATTCCAGACCTTTAACATTAACCTCCATTTTAGTTAATATATTAGGTATTAATCCCTCTTCCTGTTCTACTAAAGCTGCAAATAAATGTGTTAATTCAACTTGTTGATGATTATTTCTAACAGCAATTTGACTTGCATCATTTAATGCTTGTTGAACTCTTATAGTCATCTTATCTACATTCATTTTCTCACCTCTATCATTTTAATATTTTTATTTTATTCTATATTTTTATAATAATACAAAGGTCAAAGAAAGTCAAAGACATTCTTCTTTATTTTATTGTGGGTTATAGGATATAATAGTAAAAAAGCTCACATCGCTTTTTTACAATGCACAATTAAGGATAAAGCAAAATTATTTCATTAACTGAAAACTGAAACCTAAAAACTGAAAACTGATAAAAGGAGAGAACTATGAGAAGAGAATATATAAACTACCCTACCGATTTGCCTATTAAAATATCTTATTTAAATATAAAAAACTATCCAATCCACTGGCATAATGCTATTCAAATTATATATGTATTAAAAGGGAAAATTTCTATAAATATTGATACTGATTCCTTTGAATTATATGAAAGAGAAGTTGAAATTATAAATGTAGACGAAGCTCATAGTATGTATAGTGATGAGGATAATGAAGTATTAATATTTTTTATAGATCCTTATTTCTTTGAAAAATATTATAAGGATATAAATAATGTTTTCTTTTATACAAGTTCCACTGATGATGGCCCTCAGGATGGTGAGGAATACTTACTCCTTAAAGAATTTTTATCTAAACTTTTATGTGAAGTAGTTCAAAAAATTGAAGATTATGATGAAGAAATAGAGACTATTTTAGTAGATTTGCTTTATCACCTTATAAATAATTTTCATTATCTTACTTATGAAAAGGAGGAGTTAAAGGAAAAAACAGAGCAACTGGCAAGGTATCATAGAATTTCTAAATATATTTTTAATAATTATGATACAAATATAACCTTGCAGGATATTGCCAAAAAGGAATTCTTAAGTCCAGATTATTTATCTCATGAAATTAAATATGCAACAGGTTATAGCTTTACAGACTTAGTAAACTTAACTAGGGTTGAAGAATCGGTAAAACTTCTTCTTGATACAGACTTAAGCATCTCTGATATTGCTGATGAAGTGGGTTTTTCACATGTTAGATATTTAAATAAAAATTTTAAAATTTATTATGAATGTACTCCTCTTCAATTTAGAAAGAAACATAAATTAAGTGAAGAGGACTTTGAAAAATCTAAAAAATTTGAAACTTTAGATTTAAAAGCTGCCCTAGAACATCTTTCTAGTGATTTAGAAGACTATGAAAGATTTAATTATGAAAATAAACTTTGGACTATTCATATCAATATGGATAACACTGTAGGATTATTTAATACAGAGTATAGAGAAATTATTAATTTGGAGGATGCCTTTGACTTATTATTAGAAGATAACAAGGATATACTTGAAGAAATTCAGGAAGAGCTCCACTTTACTTATGCAAGGCTTGAAAATATGTTTTGTAATGATATGGGGGTTTTTCCGAAGTCAGATTTTTATAACTGGAACAAGGCTAAAAGCGTTATAGAATTCTTAGATTCTATAGATTTATATCCATTAATATTAATTGATAATCCAAACTTTACTTTAGAAAAATATATTCAAGTTATAGAAAGTTTTTTAGAGTATTTTGATGAAATAGACTATATAGATATATCAAACTTTAAATTCCAATTTACAAGGGTGATATCTAGAGAAATAAAGGATGGCTTAATAACTTTTATTAGCTCTAACTATAATATTAATCTTATAGAAGAGGACTTTATATCTGATAAAAACTTAAACAAAATATATGACACCATTTACATGCTTCCTTTTATTATACACAATACTATCTTTCAAAGAAATTCTTTAAACTTTTTGAGAGCCTATGATGTTTTAGAAAAAGAAACCCGTTTAACCAATGAAGTTTTTATAGGCGCTCCTGGTATTGTTAATGATATGAATATAAGAAAGCCTTCCTACTATGCCTACTATTTACTAAGTAAACTTGGGGAAGAAATAGTTCTATTAGAGGATGGCTGCATTGTAACTAAGAAGGAAGATGAATATTGTATTCTTTTATATTCCTATAGTGAGGATCTTAATGAACTTAAGGATTATAATGAAATTTTTAAGAAAAGAGGAACTAAAAATATCTATAAAAGACGTATATCTTTAAATATACAAAATATAAAAACTAATTCAAGAATTATAACTTATGAAATAAGCGAAAATGCAGGATCCTCTTATAACTATTGGTTAGCTATGGGTTCCCCTGATAGATTAAATAAGGAGGAAAAAGAAATACTTCATAAAGCTTCCTTTCCTAAGATAGAGTTTAAGTATTCAAAGAAGAATCCTATTTTGAATATTATTACTGAGCTTAAGGGATATTCGGCTAAGTTGATATTTATTAAGAAAGCAAGATAAAGACAGTTTTCAATTTTCAATTTTCAGGTTTCAGTTTCAGGCTTAATCAGTGTGGAGTGTGGAGGACTGAGTGTGGAGCAGGGTCAGGTTTCAATTTTCAGGTTTCAGGTCTCAAATAACAATTAACAGGTAATAGGTAATAAGTAACAGGTAACAGGTAACAATTAACAATTAACAATTAACATTAACATTAACATTTAAGAGGTAAAAGGTAATAGGTAATAAGTAAGAGGTGAGAAGTTGGAAGAATGGGGCAAGAATTGTAGTAATAGTTTTAGCATTTAAGTACTTATAGCGCTTTTATTTTGATAATTAATATGTTTTTATGTTTTACCTATTTTTCAAAACCCCTTAACTGTACCTTAAATTGAACATTTAAGTCAATGATTTCAACTCCTTGTTTATGTATAATTTATATATAAAGATTAGTAGATGAGGGAGTTGTTATTATGAGAGGATTATTCTTTTCTCCTAGAATATTTTTTAAATTTTCCATACTTGATATATTTTCATCAATGTTTAATAGAAATTAAGATAAAAGCTACCCCTAGATANAGNTAGTTTTAAAAAACTATCTCTATCTAGGGGTAATTTTATTTATTTAGTTATTTATCTTTTTCTAACTTAATTGCTAGTCCAAGGTATTTTAGAGAATCTCTAGTTTCTCCTAGTTTATGGTACATTTCAGCCATATCTAAATATCTATTGTATTTTTGTTCCTTATTAGAAAACTTAAGTAGTGAATCTAAAGATAAATTCATATAAGTTTCTGCCTGATCATACATTCCTTGTTTTTGAAGTATCATTCCCTTTAAATAATAAGCTTGTTCTATTTGTATAATATCATTATTTTCAATTGCACAGTTTAGAGCATTGTCTGTTATTTCATAGGAATAATCATATTCTTCATTATCATATAATGCTTCTGCGCAGCTATTTAAAAACTTAACATATTCACTTTTATTTTCTTTAGGAAATAAGTTAATACCTTCCTTAATTTCCTTTAGCGCTCTTTCCTTATTATTTATAGCAAAAAAACATTTCCCGTTTTCACCTTTTGCTATTGCTAAATTCATTAAATTATCTTCCTTATAGGAATATGAAAGGTTAATGTATTTTTCTTTTCCTTCATTATTAAGGAGTATATTTATTCTTGCAAAGGCCTGATATAAATTTCCCTTTTTATTATCATCTTCAAGATTATCAACATAACTTATAGCTTCCTTCAAAGAATTATAAGCCTGCTCTAAATTGCATATATTTAAGTAGGACATTCCTTCCTTATAGCAAATATAGGAGTACTTATTTATATCTAATTCTTCTTTTTTCTTTAGTAGAGGTTTTATTCTATTATAATAGTTGATTGCCTCATTATACTCTTTGGTACTATAAAAAAATTCAGCCATATCAGTGTAGTAAATAATAGTATTATCCGGAGTATTATTTTTTTGATATAAATCATAATATTGTGATACTATAGTTTGTATATTTTCAATTTTATCTTTTTCAACATAGAAATTAAATAATATATGGGTAAATTCAAAAGCTAAATCATCATAAGAATATTCTAAAGCATAATTAATATTATTCTTTAATACTTCTTCTTTATTTTCTTCTACTGTATTTTTCTTTATAATTTCAAGATTATTGATTAATTGCTCTTTAACATCACTTACTAAATAATCATAATCTATGTTAAGCTTTTGGGAAATATACTCTAAAATATCCTTATCAGCTTTTATTTTTCCATTTTCTATACAGCTCATTTTTGATATGGATACCTTATCTCCACATAATTCCTTTAAAGTTACTCCATGATATATTCTAATTCTTTTGATTTTCTCTCCAGTTGATAATATCTCCATTTATCTCCCCCGCCTGGATTAATTCCTAAGGATTCCTATTTCCTTAAAAATACTAATCCCTTCATCTAAATATTTAGCTGCTTCTATATCTCTCTTATTATCAATATAAAACTTTCCTATCATTATTGCTATTTGACCAGCCTGTTGATACAAACTATTTACTTTAGCTATTTCATATGTATCTAGTAAAACATACTCTGCATCCTTTAATTTATCATTTATCATATGAACCCTATACCACAATATATTAATTTCAACTAAATTCTTAATATCCTCATCTTTTAAGTATAATTTAATTTCATTTAACAATTCTTCACATTTTTTAATATCCTTTATTTTAATATAATTTTCACACATATTAATTAAAGTAGATATTAATTTAGTATCTTTTCTTCTCATTCTTATGTCTTTGGCTATTTCATAATGCTTAAAGGATTCTTCAATATTTTCAAATCTATAGAATAACTTTCCTAAGTTATTTTCTATTTCTGAAATATTGTTTAATTGTTCTAACTCCTTATATACTTCTAAGGTTTTTTGAGAATATTTTATTGCATTTGCTAGATCCCCTTTTGCATTATATTCCTCAGATATTAATAATAAAGTCTTTGCGTATTCTTCCTTATTATTAACTTGTTCAAATTTGCTTTTTGCTAAGAAGGAATAATCTATTGCTTTTTTCATATTTTCAGTCCTATAATATGACTCAGCCATGTAATAATAAATTTCCCCTAATAAGGAATCATCTCCAATGTTATTATCTAAATATACTTTTTCAGCCTGACTTAAATAACTATTTGCAGAATGATATGCTTTTAATTTTAAAGTTATCTTACCTAAGTTTAAGAAGGTATTTATTATTTCTTCATAATTATTATTTTTAATAAAAATTACATTTGCTGTTAAGAAAAATTGCTGTGCTATAGTAAATTCACCTTTAGCCATATATATTTGTGCTCTTAAGTATAGTATTTTTGCTTTTCTATAATCCAGGTTATATTTTTCAACATAGTATAGAGCATTTTCTATATATTTTTCTCCTGAAAAATAATCCCCTGCTAATATATATGCCTCTGCCATTTGTTCATAATAAATGCTTATCTTCTCAGCCTGAGTTTCTTCCGACTCCATTAAATATTCAACAGAAGTTTGAAGTTCCCCTGCTAAATACTCTAATAAATCCATAGAAGGATTTGACCTTCCTGATTCAACTAAGCTAATTTGCCCAGGTGTAATTCTGTCTCCCGCTAGGTCTTTAAGAGTCATATTTAATTCTTTTCTTCTTCTTTTTATCTTTTCTCCTAATGCAAGAATCTCCATCAACACTCTTCCTTTTCATTCACATAAATTCTTAGTATCTCGATATTTATTTTACATAATTATATCATAATTTTACAGTTTTATATAGTTATTCTTGCTTTTGTATGAATATATTAGATTTTTTTTCTTAAATTTTAATATTAATAAAAACTTTATTGATAAAATAATAAAAACAATTTACAATAAGTAAGCTTTAATGCTCTTTCTTAATTGTAAATTGTTTTTATGCATCTTAATTATACACTTTTTATCCTTATTTCATATATCCCATTATAGTATCATATGCATCCTCTGCCATATTGGCAGCTCTTTTACCCATTTTTCTAATAGTTCTTTGTTTTTTTCTATCTAGCTGTGGATACATCATAGCACTTACTGCTGCGCCTAATACTGCACCTGTTACTATTGTTCTCATTGTTTTCATAATATCACCTCATAATAATATTTTTGTTTAAAATTTATTGTATTCTTATTATTAGTAATATTTTTTTCTTTAACCATTGAAATTACTGGAAAGTGCTTAATAACTTAACCTATATCTTTTATATACTCTAATACTTTTCTTTGTTTTTCAGCAGGTAATTCTGCAAGAAGCTTATTAATTTCTAAGGCTATATTATCTGCTTCTTTAATTTCATCAATTTCACTTTTTGAATTAATAACAATAATTTTATCTTCTTTATTATGAGTAATGGCTACTATTTCCTTCTTTATATTTTCATCTGCTACATATAAAGTATTATTTGCCAGCCACTTATTCACAACTTTATCTGAGGCTATAGCTAATTTTTCTTTACATTTTTCATCTGCTAATTCATTAAATAGTTCACCAGTATGGCTATCAACCTTAACAAAAATCACTTCTATACCTAACTTCATTAATTCTTGCATTTTATTATAATATCTAATTGATGATTCTTCTCTTCTTTCCCAAAAGCCTGTAGCATGGTGAGCAATACCTTCATAATCATGGAATATAACAACTATTTTATCTTTTTGCCTTAGGGCATATTCAACACCCTTAACTGCAGCTTCTAACTCTCCTGCAATTTGCCTTATATTGCTTTGAGAACTATCTTGAAATGCACCGCTTTCAATATATTCCACTACCTCATTTCTAACAGCTACTAATCCATAGGCGTATTTCTTAGAACTTACACTATAACTTCCATCAACATAAATATGCAAACAATTCTCTGGATATTTATCTACACCTTTTTTTAACAGTTTACTGCCTTCATTTAAAAACCTTTCTGCTTCTTTTATATCTTCAAAACTTTTATACTTTGCTCCCTTAACGCCTTTAACATATTTTAAACATTCAGCCCAAGTATTAACTATTTTGTTTTCTATTTTTATATTGTTATCAAAATCAAATCCTTCTTTTATAGCATAAACTTTTTTACCCATCTAGTTATCTCCTTCTATTAATGTAGAATGTACATTATAAATTGTACATTATTTTAAACTGAAGCAACTTCCTCTATAAAGTCATATATTTTCTCTACGTTTTTTGCTCCAGTAAAATTAATAACATAATCTACTAGATCATTTAGCACTACAATAATGTCATTCTTTCCTTGCCAGTTTTCCAATATAACCTTCATTGGAACATCTTCAATTATTTTATTTAAGGCGAAAAATATAACGGCTATTTCATCTATTTTACCTATGAAAGGTATATTATCTGGAATAAGATCTGTTGGAAAAGATACATAGGCTACTGCTGCTGAAATCACTAGTTTAGTTTTTATTGAAACTCTTTTATCCTTTAGAAGCCTGTAAATTAAAGCCACCATATCAGGAACAATAAATAAATAATCCTTAAAAGGCTTTATCTTTTCTGGTAATTTACTTTCTAAATATCTCCTACCATTTGCATAGGAATCTTCCACCTTTTCTACTTCACTAACTTCCTCTATATGATCGTCTTCCTCTGGTGCTTCCAATAATTTTATTTCCTCTTCAGGATTTTCTTTATTTAGAGTTCCAGCAATTGATATTCTTATATTATCAGCTTCTACATATAAAGTATCATTATTTACATTTATATTACTAATATCAAAATCAACGTAAGGTACATCCTTTAATAAATATTTTATGTCTATTAATACCTTGCCATCCAAATATTTTATTCCCTTTTCCTCAATTGACTTTAAGGCATATTTTAATGCAGCCTTTCTAATGAAGGACATAATCTTTATTTTGGAAACCTTGAATTCTACTAATTCTCCTTCAATAACACCATTATCTACTCTTTTTAATTTTATATTTCCCAAAAAATCTATTGTTACTAACTTTTTAAAAGTTCCCTTAATTATAATATTATCCTGAATATCTATTTCAGAAACCTTTAAACCTTCTACACTTACAAATTCATTTATAATACTTAATAAATCTTTCCCCTTTAAACCAATTTTAACTTCTGATATATTCATATTCCCCTCCAAATTATTAACTTTCCTAGAAAAATTATTTAGTCATTATATAATATTATAATGTATTTTTTAAAATAAGAAACTTATATCCCCAAAAAAATGTAACAGGGTCTGTCCACACTCTAATAATTGTATAGCGGACAAGCCCTGTTACATTTTTTAACTACAGATTTTCAGCCCTCCTGAAAATCCTCCTCAACTGTGCATTTTGCATTTTTAATTGTGAATTGTTCCCTACCCTTCAGGATAAGGAACTATGTGTATTCCTTTTATNCCCATCCCTTGTAACCTTTTCATTTCTTCCTCTGCGTCCTGATATTTTCTGTAATATCCAACACATACTCTCCAGCCTTCCCTGGTTGGGATTTTTGCTTTTGTATGGGGTATATCTATTAAAACTTTATCAACAAATGACAAACAAGCCTTAGCAACCATGTATCCATACTTTTTACTATCAAAGGTTTTTTCTACTTCTTCATTTGATAAAAATTCAGCTTCAATAATAACAGCTGGCATATTAGTTTCCCTTAATTCTATATAGCTTGCTTCCTTTATTCCTCTATCATTTGATCTTAAGTTTGCAACTAATTCAGCTTTTATAAGACTTGCCAACCCTTCTGCCTTGCTTCCTTTTTCATATATAAAAACTTCTGTTCCTGTTACTGAAGAATCAACAAATGAATTCATATGAAAGCTTACAAAATAGTCTGCTCCCCAATCATTTGCTATTTTAGCTCTATCTCTATAACTTATATAAATATCAGATGCTCTTGTTAGTAAAACAGTCTCCCCATTTCTTTCTAAAAGTCTCATTGCTTCATATGCAGCTTCTAAATTAATATCTGATTCTCTTCTATTGTTTTTTCCAATTGCACCAGGATCGTTTCCTCCATGACCTGCATCTAGAACCCACTTTGCCAAGCTTTTTCCTCCTTATTAAAGTGCTATGTAAAATTCTCTTCCATAATTCAGTATATTAGTTTTCCTTATACTTGGTTACAAATTAAAGCTTTAACAATATCTATTAGAGAATAAACATAAAATAAGGGGAAACTGCCAAGGCATTAGTTCTATCTATTATTAAAATACTGGAAGTACTGATCCGTTATAATTTTCTTCTATAAATTTCTTTACTGCATCAGAAGTTAAAACCTCTGTTAAATCTTTAATCTTTTGGCTATCTTCATTTCCTTCTTTAACAGCTATAACATTATGATATTTTTTTGAAGCTTCTGTAGTTGCATCTTCTAGGTATAGTGCATCTTCTGCTGGGCTTAAATCTGCTTCCATTGCGTAGTTACCATTGATAACTGCTATACCTACCTCTTCTAATACCCTTGGTAATTGTGCTGCTTCTAACTCTTCAAACTCAAGATTTTTTGGATTCTCTGTAATATCCTTTGGTGTAACTAGTTCTCCTTCCTTAAGCTTTATTAGGCCTGCACTTTCTAATAATCTTAAGGCTCTTGCTTCATTTGATGGATCATTTGGAACTGCTACTCTAGCTCCCTCTTCTATCTCCTCTAAGCTTTTAAAATTGTGTGAGTATATTCCAATTGGCTCTAAGTGAACTCCTTTAGTATAAGTTATGCTATATCCCTTTCCTTCATTTGTTTCCTCTAAGTAAGGTATAGTTTGGAAGTAGTTTGCATCTATATCTCCGTCTTCTAAAGCTGTATTTGGCGTAACATAATCGGTATATTCTATTACTTCTACTGTATATCCCTTAGCTTCAAGGTCTGGCTTTATTGCATTTACTATTTCTGCATGAGGTACTGGTGTAACTCCAATTGTTATTGTCTTATCTTCTCCAGTTCCCTTACTTTCTTCTGAAGCATCTGCTTTTCCACATCCAATTAAGCCTATTGATAAAATTCCTGTTAATAATATTGATAATATTCTCTTTTTCTTCATTAAAATCTCTCCTTAAAATTCTTTTGCTATCTTTACTATTTAATAAAAAATACACTTAAGAATAAATCTTAAGTGCACAAAAACACATAAATTTATTCTCTTATCTTTCAGCTAAAGCTGCAGGATTTAGCACCAAACTAACAGAAGGAAAGCTCTATGCTTATACATAAAACTTGTACCTTCTATTAAAGGTTGCCGGGTTTCACAGGGCCAGTCCCTCCACCACTCTTGATAAGAAATCTCATCTTAATATTTAATTTTTTTATTTTTAGAATGATGGAATTACTGAACCACCATAGTTTTCTTCAATAAATTTCTTAGCTGTTTCTGAAGTTAAAGCTTCTGTTAAAGCCTTAATTTTTTCATCATTTTCAGTTCCCTTTCTAACAGCTAATACATTTCTATAATTTTCAGCTGCTTCTGCATCTTTATCTTCTAAAACTAAAGCATCTTCTGCTGGGTTTAAGTTTGCTTCTAATGCATAGTTACTGTTTATAACTGCTAAATCAACTTCTTCTAATACTCTTGGTAATTGTGCTGCTTCAAGTTCTTCAAATTCTAAGTTCTTAGGATTTTCAGTAATATCTTTAACAGTTACTAATTCTCCCTCAGCAACTTTTATTAAACCTTCTTTTTCTAATAATCTTAAAGCTCTTGCTTCATTTGATGGGTCATTTGGAACTGCAACTCTAGCCCCATCTTTTAATTCATCTAAATTTTTTATTGTATTTGAATATACTCCCATTGGTTCTAAGTGAATTGCTGCAGAATAAGTTAAATCTAGTCCTTTTCCTTCATTAGTTTCATTTAAGTAAGCTATATGTTGGAAGTAGTTNCCATCTAGATCTCCATCAGCTAAAGCTGTGTTTGGAGTAACATAATCTGTATATTCTACTACTTCAAGTTTATATCCCTTTTCTTCAAGTTCTGGCTTTATTGCATTTAAGATTTCTGCATGAGGTACTGGAGTAGCCCCTACTGTTATTGTTTTATCTTCTCCACCTTCTGACTTTTCTTCTGAAGCTTTAGTTTGTCCACACCCAATTAAACCTAATGCTAAAATTCCTGTTAATACTAATGATAATATTCTTTTTCTTTTCATATATATTGCCCCCTTATATTTATAATTTGTTATTTATTATTTATAATTTGTTATTTATTATTTGCTATTTATTATTTGTTATTTATTATTTATTATTTACTATTCTTTTATTTATTAAGATAATTTTTTATATAAATGATTTCCTAAAGATTGTAAGGCTTGAACTATTATTATTAAAAGTATTACTGTTACAATCATTATTTCTGTTTCGTATCTTTGGTATCCATATCTTATAGCTACGTCTCCAAGTCCACCGCCACCAATTGAACCTGCCATTGCAGAATATCCAATTATGTTTATTACTGTTAGTGTTAAGCCTGATATTATAGAAGGAACTGCTTCCTTTATCATAACTTTAAAGACTATTTGAGTATTTGAAGCTCCAAAGCTTTTTGCTGCTTCTATAACACCTTCATCAACTTCCTTTAGGGAAGATTCTATTATTCTGGCAACGAAAGGTGCCGCTGCTACTGTTAGTGGAACTATTGCAGCTTCTGTTCCTGTTGATCTACCAACAATTGCCTTTGTTAAAGGTATTATTACAACCATTAAAATTATAAATGGAAAACTTCTTAAAACATTTATTATTGTATCTAAAATTTGATATACAAGCTTATTTTCTTTTAGGCCTTTAGGTGATGTCAAAACTAATATAATTCCTAGTATTGAACCCAATATTACTGCAAATAATGTAGAGAAAAATACCATAACAAGGGTATCATAAATAGCTGGTAATAAAATTTCTCCCATTAGCTAATCACCTCCAATATTATATTTTTCTTTTCTAGGTATTCTATAACCTTATTTTTATCTTTTGCATCTATATTTATTACTAAGCTTCCAAGAACACTTTCTCTAAACTTTTCTAGTTTTCCCCAAACTATAGAGAAATCAACATCTAATTCCTTTGCCATTCTTGTTATAAGAGCATTTTCTGAAGAATTGCTTGGGAAGAATAATCTTATATTAACTCCTTCAGCAGGTAAAAGCTCATCCTCATCATCTCCAAGGAATTTCTTTAATGAAAGTCCTGGATTTAAGAATAAATCTTCTGCCCTTCCTTCAGCTTTTACTATTCCACCTTCAAGTAAAGTAACTCTTTCACAAACTTCCTTAACAACTTCCATTTGGTGAGTAACTACTACAATAGTAATTCCTAATTCTTTATTTATCTTTAATAAAAGCTGTAGTATGTCCTTAGTTGTTTTTGGATCTAGAGCTGATGTAGCTTCATCACAAAGAAGAATTCTTGGCTCTAGGGCTAAGGCTCTTGCAATGGCAACTCTTTGCTTTTGACCACCACTTAAACTTGTTGTTCTTTCTTTTGCTTTTTCTGAAAGACCTACTAAGTTTAATAAGTCATTTACTCTTTCTTCTATTCTTTCCTTTTGATATTTCTTATAGCTTGGGCACTTTTTGCCTTCCTTTTGGCATTCTTCTTTATACTTTTTGTACTCTTCCTCATATCCCCAAACTTCTAATGGTAGAGCTACATTTTCAAATACAGTTTTTCTTTTTAGAAGATTAAAGCCCTGAAATATCATTCCTAGATCTTTTCTAAATTCTCTTAATCTATATCCTTCTAATTTTTCAACTTCCTTGCCACCAACTTGAACTGTACCTTTATCGTAGGATTCTAAACCATTTATACATCTTAAAAGAGTTGATTTTCCTGCTCCGCTATGACCTATGATTCCATATATTTCGCCTTCTTTTATATTTAAAGAAACATTTTTCAAAACTTCTGTCTTATCAAAACTCTTGCTTAAATTAGTAATTTTAATCACAAATTGGTCCTCCTTTTAGAATTAAGCACTTAAATAATTTAAGTAAATAAAAATACACTTAAGAATAAATCCTAAGTGCAGCCTAAGTCACATTCAAATTTACTCTCTCATCTTTCAGCTCAAAGCCGCAGGATTTAGCACCAAACTAACAGAAAATAAGCTATATGCCTTTGCATAAAGCTATAACCTTCTATTATAAGGTTGCTGGGTTTCACAGGGCCAGTCCCTCCACCACTCTTGATAAGATTTAACATATCGGAATATTTAATTGTTTGTTGTTATTATATTACTATCAACAAATTAATTTGTCAATAAAATTTTAAAATTTTCTCTTTTCTTTCATTAAAAAATTGAAAAATTCCTTAATTCTACATTGTACATTATAAGATATATGAAACTGCCACAGTAATTACTCCAGCTAGAATTAGGGATAGCGAGGTAACTCCCATAGAAAAACCTTTTGGTACTTTTACCTTTTCTCTTTCATTTTTTGTAGTTTCTATATTCACATGAGAAATATAACCAGCATTACTACTTCCAGACCCCTGCAAAGATAAGCCACTAGGATTTCCTGACATTGCAGAAAATAATCCAATTATTATTGAAATCATTCCCTCAAAAAATAAAGCTGATTCTATTTCTTTAAACATATCTTTCTTTACTAATATAGTTCCTAGAAAATATAACGCCACAGCAAGAATTCCTCCAAATATTAAACACTTACCTAATATCTTCATGATATTTCTATTCATAACCTTCACTCCCTTAAACCTCTTAATTATATTTTACCTATTTTTATACAAAAAATCAATTTTTAAACTTTATCTATTTAAATATCTATCTATATTGAAATTTAAAATACATAAAAAAGCACATGGAAATTTCTTTCCATATGCTTTAAATGCTTTTACTTCTTCACTAATTTATAAAGATGATAAATATAAGTAGCGAAGATAAATAGAATTTGCGTAATAAGCCTATAGCGAGCATGTAGAAGTACTTGGTGAAAAAAAACTACTAGGCCCTAGAGTTGTTGGTTTGTTTGAGCGCAGCAAGTTTAATCAAAACTCTCGGCATAGTAGTTTTCACTAAATAATCATAGGAACATCTATCTCAGGCAAGCTCAACTTCACTAAGTGTTCAATGCCTAAATCACATCAAAGAAACTTAATTGGTCTCTTTCTGGAAGCCCTGTTAGGCATCCAAATTTTCTTAGTAGCTCTACGGCAGAATTACCAACCTTATCACGTTTCTTTAAGTTTTCTATTGAACTTATTGGAATATCTCCATGAACTGCATTATATATACCTTCAGCAGCTACATTTCCCATACCAGATATACTATTAAACGGTGGTCTTAAAGCACCATCTTCAATTATAAACTTTGTAGCATGAGATTTGCGTAAATCAATTGGCAAGAAACTTAATCCTCTTTCATACATTTCTAAAACTATTTCTAGATCATCATAGGTATCCTTGTCTTTTGGAGCTGCATCATTGCCTAAGTCTTCAATTTCCTTCATTCTTGCCTTTACTTTTTCTTTTCCAAAAATCATATGCTCTGCATCAAAGGCCTTTGCTCTTATAGTAAAGTAAGCACAATAATAAGCAATAGGTATATGAACTTTAAACCAGGCAATTCTAAAGGCCATCATAACGTAAGCTGCAGCATGGGCTTTAGGGAACATGTATTTAATCTTTCTACAAGAATCTATATACCATTCTGGCACATCATGTTCTCTCATTAAAGCTTCATATTCTGCCCACTTCTCTGGATTTTTTAAGGCCTGACCTTTACGAACAAGCTCCATTATTTTGAAGGCAGTATCAGGCGGAAGACCTTTCTTTATTAGATAAACCATAATATCATCTCTTGTACATACCGCATCACTTATGCTTGTTACTATTCCGGAGTCAATTAAGTCTTTNGCATTTCCCAGCCAAACATCAGTACCATGGGAAAGTCCTGATATACATAAAAGGTCTGAGAAAGTCTTTGGCTTTGTATCTACAAGCATTCCTCTAACGAACCTAGTACCAAACTCAGGAACCCCAAAAGTTCCTACCTTTGAATTTATCTGCTGTGGCGTTACTCCTAAGGCTTCTGTAGATGAGAATATGGACATAGTATCTTTATCATCTAAAGGTATAGTCTTAGGGTCTACCCCAGTTAAATCTTGAAGCATTCTTATTACTGTAGGGTCATCGTGGCCTAGTATATCAAGCTTCAGTAGGTTTTGATCTATTGAGTGATAATCAAAGTGAGTTGTTATAATATCTGATTCAGGGTCATCTGCTGGATGCTGAACTGGGCAGAACTCAAAAATTTCCCTTCCCTTAGGAACTACTATAATTCCTCCAGGGTGCTGACCTGTTGTTCTTTTTATTCCTGTACAACCCTTTGATATTCTCAAAATTTCTGCCTTATTAAGGGAAATATCTCTTTCCTCAAAATATTTTTTTACATATCCAAAGGCTGTTTTTTCTGCAATTGTACCTACAGTTCCTGCCTTAAAGGTTGTTCCTTTACCAAAGATAACCTCTGTATATTTATGAGCCTTTGCTTGATATTCTCCTGAGAAGTTTAAGTCTATATCAGGTTCCTTATCTCCATTGAAGCCTAAGAAGGTTTCAAAAGGTATATCCATACCATCCTTTTCAAGCTTTTCTCCACATTTAGGACAATCTTTATCTGGTAAGTCAATTCCATTATTGCAGCCATAATCTGTGAAGTCTGAATACTTACATTTTGGACATCTGTAATGAGGAGGCAGGGCATTAACCTCAGTTATACCAGTCATATAGGCAGCTAAAGAAGAACCAACGGAACCTCTCGAACCAACCAAGTATCCATCTTCATTTGACTTCCATACTAGTTTTTGGGCAATTATATACATAACTGAGAATCCATTTGAAATAATAGAATCTAGTTCCCTATCTAACCTTGATTGAACTATTTCTGGCAATGGATCGCCATATAATTCATAAGCCTTTCCATAAGCAATATCCTTAATGGTCTGCTCACATCCATCAATATGTGGGGTAGCCTTTTCAGGAGAAATAGGGCTAATTTGCTCACACATATCTGATATTTTATTTGTATTTTCTACTACTACTTCATAAGCTTTATCTCTTCCTAAATATGAAAACTCTTCAAGCATTTCTTCAGTAGTCCTTAAATACAGGGGCGCTTGATTATCAGCATCCTTATAACCTTGACCAGCTTCAATTATACGTCTGTATATTTCATCTTCTGGGTCTAGGAAGTGAACATCCCCAGTTGCCACTACAGGTTTATTTAACTTTTCTCCTAGGGCAACTATTTTCCTGTTAATTTCCTTTAAGTATTCTTTATCAGGAACTTGTTCCTTTCTTACTAGGTAATCATTATTTCCTAAGGGCTGGATTTCTAGATAATCATAATCTTGAGCTATTGCCTCAATTTCTTCATCAGACCTTCCAAGTAGTATTGCTTGATAAAGTTCTCCTTCACTACAGCCGCTACCAATGATTAAGCCTTCAGAATATTTCTTAAACATACTCTTTAATATTCGAGGTCTCTTAAAAAAATAATCTAAATGTGAATATGATACTAATTTATATAAATTCTTTAATCCAGTGTAATTCTTAGCAAGGATTATTGCATGATATGTCTTAAGCTTTTTATATTCTTCTTTCTTAGCTCTTTCATCTGAAGCATATTTATCTATGTCCTCAAGGGTTTCTACTCCTCTTTCCTTTAACATATCAAGCATTATATTAAATACTTTTACAGTTGTATCAACATCATCTAAGGCTCTATGGGCAACTTCAACTTTTATACCTAAATTTTTAGCTATTCTTCCTAATTTATAAGTTTTATATTCAGGGAATAACTCTTTTGCCAAGGATAAAGTGTCTAGGTAAGTAAAGTCAAAATCATAACCTAAGACTCTGGCATTATGCTTTAAGAAGCCTATATCAAATTCTGCATTGTGAGCAACTAAAACACTTCCTTCAATGAAGTCTAGTATTTTAGGAAATACCTTATCTATAGTTTCTGCATCCTTTACCATATCATCAGTTATGTTAGTTACTTCAATAACCTTAGCTGGAATAGGCTTTTCAGGATTTACAAAGCAAGCAAATTTATCTATTACCTTTCCACCTTGAAGCTTCATAATACCTATTTCAGTTATTTTTTCTGTTACTGCAGAAAAACCTGTAGTTTCTAAATCCAGTACACAATAGGTTGTATCAATAGACTGTCCCATAGAATTAGTTACTGAAGGCTTTTTATCAGGTGCTAAATAGGCTTCTACTCCATAAATAACTTTCATGTCTGGGTTATTTCTTCCTAAAAGTTTATGGGCTTCTGGGAAGGACTGAACAACTCCATGGTCTGTTATGGCAATAGACTTCATGCCCCAGCTNATGGCCCTCTTAATTAAATNAGAAGCACTGCTAACTGCATCCATTTGGCTCATTTGTGTATGCATATGAAGCTCAACTCTTTTTACTTTAGCATTATCCACTCTCACTGCCTTTTTAATAGGTTCTACCTCTATTATAGTATTGGCAATCATTTCAACTTCCCCAGAAAAATTGCTATAACCTGCATTACCAAGAAGTTTTACAGCCTTAGTTTTCTTCAATCTAGAGAATACCTCGTCACCATCTCCTGGTTTTACAAAGGATTTACAGGTCATTGAACTTGATCCATCATATAAATCAAAGGAAACTAATAATTTTCCACTTCTTAATTCCTTTGCATCTACATTAGATATTTCACCTTGAATAGATACCCTTCCTTCATTTGGTGTAATATCAGTAATCTTAATTACAGGATCCTTTATATTTGCATTTCTACCTAAGATCAATGCTGGATTCTTATTCTTGTTATCATTTTCTGCTTTTGTTTCTTGTTTTAATTCTGGTGCGGCCTTAGGTGCTGCTTGAGCATTGTTATTATTACTTTTTATAGCTTGAATTTCTTTTTGGATAAGGGCTTTTTCCTTTTCAAGGTCATCTTCCTGCATCTTAGCAAACTCTTCTTCAGTTATACTGTCAACAAAATTAATCTTATATGTTTTTCCATATAAGGCTCTTATTGAATCCTGAATTTTCTTATCATATTTTAAATCTCTTAACATTTTTGAGATAAACATTTTAAAGCTAAATTCAATAAGACTATCCTTTATTTCTAATTCACAATTATTTATTGCAGCTTTTAAAAAGGGGTGCTTAATTGCTAAAAAATCAAGAACTTCCTTTACCTTCTCTTCCATTGGCCTTTCAGAAGTTCCTTCAGGATAATTAATGATAATTCTTGAATCATTTAGAGCAAATCTTTCTTTAATAAAATTATTAAAAGATTCTATTTCTCCAATTTCAATGTATTTATCGCAGCTTATTGTCATTTCAAGGGTTTTAGTCTTTTTTCTTAAAGTTACTCCCTCAATAACCGCTCTGTTTATGTTTCCCCCTAAACCGTAGTCACTAAAAATTTCACTTATTTTTTTCATGTTATTTTAAACCTTCCTCTGCAAATTTTTAGCCTGCTAATATTATACTAGATAACATTTAAATTTGCTATGTAAGAAATCTTATATAATTTTACTTAAATATAATTTAAATGTTTAAATATATCTATTCTTAAGTTTATCTAATCTATTTCCCTTGTCCAATAACAAAAGCTCAAACACTTAAAATTGCAATGTTTGAGCTTTTATTACTTTTTTAATTATAGAAAACTTAATATACTGCTTATTATAACGAAAGCATAAATAAAATTAGCTATTCCAGAAATTAATCCAATAATAGCAAAGACCTTTCCTTTTTGGTTTTTTCTTTTAATTTGCGAGAAGGAAATCGCAGAAAATATTATGGCTAATATTGCGACTATTCCAAAAAAGTTTAAAAACCAAGAAATAAGTCCTAAAATAAAGCCAGTAATTGCTAAAGCATTAGTTCCATTATCTTGCATCTGCGGAAAGTTATTATATTGTTCTCCCATTACAATCAACTCCTTATTTTTTACTTATGAATATTTAATTAATATTTGATTAATAAATATTAAATTTCACTACTATAAAATATATTAAAATAAAATATAAATATACTTATATTAATATAAAAACTCCAATTCATAGAATACTATGATTGGAGTTTTTTCTTAATTACTTAAGATTTAAATTTAAGTTATCAAAGGTAATTGCATTTATTGAATTTTTTTCATTCTCAAAATAAGAAATACTTATTTTATCTTTTTCCTTAGTTAAAGGAGTTTCTTTAGATAGTCCTTGAGATACAATAATTAATTTCTCAGGATATTCTACAGTTGTAATATAAAAGACCAGCTCATTTTGAGATATTATACTGCCAATTCTATCCACTGTTAATGTTTCCTTCTTAGCATTTCCATTAGCATCTATATCTGTTATATTTTTATTTCCATTATTTAATGCAGTAATATAATTNTTATAGGTTTCTTCAATATTATTGCCTACACCTACAATATTGTAATTTTCTACATTTACCATAGCATACTGCTTTATTAATCCCTCATTATCTTTTANAGGAATAAAATATGTTGGTTCATTATTTANATTTATTAACCATGGAGAACTTGCTGAGTATCCTAAATTTTGAACCTTTCCTTCTGCTGAACTCATAGCTGCTNNTTCAGTTGCTCCTGAATTTTTATAAAAGGTTTTTTCGCCAGTTACACTATTTACAAGCATAAAACCTACACTAGAATTATCTACCCCTACACTTGTCATACCTGTATAGTAGTAACATACATCATCTATATAGATAATTCCTGTTCCGTTAGTTGGCTCTAATTTATCTGATTTAGAGAAATTCCAGAACCCGTGAATGTATTTTCCCCACCACTCTATTTGCTTTACCATAAGGTCCATAGGTTGAACCCTATCTATCCACTCAGGGATTTTGTTAATATCATCATAGTATATCATTTCACCTGTTTGAGCATCTATAAGAACTATTCCTGTAACTTTTTCACTTTTTATTCCTACTCCCTTATCATAAGCTGTTATTATCCAATAAGGTCTTCCTTCATCGTCTATCTCAAAGGAATAATCAGTAAAACCAATGGTTTTTATATCCTTGTAAGCGTGTCTTTTTATATCATCACCAAAGTAAGCCCTTTTAGAATACTTTAATTTTAAAGGTTGTCCATTAATTTCTGTTACTAGCTTTACATCATTTAGAGAAGTTGCATTAACCATCACATAACCTTCAGTTCCCCTATTTTTAAACCAGGAAAAGATACCTGAAGGCTCTAAAGGTGCAACGTAATATAACTTATCCCCTACTTGCTGCAGGGTCATATCTCCTAANTCAGTCCTTGATCCTAAAGAAGGGATTTCTCCAACTTCCTTATCTGCAATACGTATGGCATATTCTTCATCAATTATTGGAATATTTTTTAGTTCAATTTCTTTTACATTTTCCGAAAATTCTTCTGTTTTAACTTCACCAGCAAGCTCCCTGTATTTCTTTGCATTAACCATTTTTGAACTTGCTAAATTAACAGCAAAGCCTATTAGAATTACTAATATTAATAAGTTTAGTAAAGTCTTGGCAGTCTTTTTATTTTTCTTTATATTTTCTTCATCATTAACATTATCTTTTTTACTACTATAATAAATTGCTGGAATTAATAATATTATTGTAGCTAAAATTATTAGAGCATTAAATAAAAATTTAATATTTAATACTGGCATAATAAAATAACTTACAAACCATATTAGTAAAAGTGATAATACTCCTATTCCTAATACGAAATTCTTTTTCATTTACATCCCCCCTATATACAGTTCACAGTTCACAGTTCACAGTTCACAGTTCACAGTT
>JGI24710J26742_10001298_pt1 | contig 23040 bp, 22 predicted proteins | sample BioPla2DNA2_FD_26742 | JGI IMG/M metagenome (IMG submission 26742) | reverse complement strand
AATAATGAACCTNAACAAAAAAGCCCGCGTTTTCACGCAGGCTTTATCAGGTAAACAGGATAAATTACTTCATTTCACAGGTTGCGCCGACTTCTTTGAACTTAGCAATGATACTTTCCGCTTCATCCTTCGCAATTCCTTCCTTCACTGTCGAAGGAGCTTTATCGACTAATTCTTTCGCTTCCTTAAGGCCAAGAGTGGTTACTTCACGTACAACTTTGATAACCTTAATCTTTTCTGCGCCAACATCTTTAAGAATAACATCAAATTCAGTTTTCTCTTCTGCAGGAGCAGCTTCCCCTGCACCTCCAGCGCCTGCAGGAGCCGCAGCAACAGCCACAGGAGCGGCGGCGGATACACCGAATTCCTCTTCAAGGGCCTTTACCAGTTCAGATAATTCAAGGACTGTTAAACCTTTAATTTCTTCAATTAAGTTTGTTACTTTTTCACTCATTTTCAAAACCTCCACTTAAAAAATTTGATTATGCTTGTGCTTGTTTTTTCTCAGCAATTGCATTTAAAGCAACCGCCAAACCACGAATATTCGCATTAAGTACAGATACAATTCCGTACAACGGGGCTGCCAGGCCGCCTAAGACCTTAGCCACCAGTTCTTCTCTGGAAGGCAATGCGGCAATGGATTTTATCGTATCAATACCGACTACCTTTCCTTCTACGACCCCAGCCTTTATATCCAGTTTGTCGTATTCCTTGGCATATTTTGATATAATCTTGGACGGAGCAACCGGATCCTGCATACTAATAGCAATGGATGTCGGACCCTTTAAAAATTCGTCCAGCTGATCATACCCGTTTTCTTTCGCTGCATACCTGGCAATGGAATTTTTTATGACCATATACTCAATTCCTGCTTCACGCATAGCCCTTCTCATCTGAGTATCCTGTTCAACGGTCAAACCCCTGTAATCTGCCAATACAAAAGATTTTGCCTCTTTTAGCTTTTCAGACAACTTTTCTACTTTTGCTTTTTTCAGTTTTAGGGATTTTTCACTTGGCATTTGCGGCACCTCCTTACTGAACTTTTACCTGATTACCATANTGTGTGTTTTANCANTGCTGTTTTACAGCAATAAAAAACCTCTGTATTCTTTTTTCGCCANAGACATACAGAGGATTTANCTACCTGTTGGGTAAACCCTTTTTTGCCTCGGCAGGATGATATACGTTACACCTGTCGGTTCCTGCTGTCTATGGCCATAAATATTAAACTGTCATCTTGTTCCGCATATCTTTATGCTTCGTTATTTTACTACATATAAAATTATTTGTAAACAATATTTTTTAAAAGCGGGCTTTTTAATCAAATACCTTCTGCTGGTTAATCTTTATACCGGGACCCATAGTCGAAGCTACAACAACACTTCTAAGGTATTGTCCCTTTGCGGCGGCAGGTTTTGCCTTAACTACAGCATCAAGCAGGGTACGGAAATTATCCATCAATTTNTCGGTTCCGAATGAAACCTTCCCTATCGGGCAGTGGATTATATTCGTTTTATCAAGGCGATATTCTATTTTACCCGCCTTTATATCCGCTATTGCCTTTGCAACATCCATTGTAACGGTTCCGGCCTTCGGATTCGGCATTAACCCTTTCGGGCCCAGAACTCGTCCGAGGCGCCCTACAACACCCATCATATCGGGAGTTGCAACAACAACGTCAAAATCAAACCAGTTTTCCTTCTGAATTTTGGTAACCAATTCTTCCGCGCCCACATAATCCGCACCGGCGTTTTCTGCCTCGGTTGCTTTTTCACCTTTTGCAAAAACAAGCACACGCACAGTTTTTCCTGTTCCATGGGGCAATACAACTGCGCCTCTTACCTGCTGATCCGCATGTCTCGAGTCGACCCCAAGCTTTATATGAACCTCGACGGTTTCATCAAATTTAGCTCTTGCCGTTTTCTGTACGATATCCATAGCCTCAGCCGGTTCATAAAGCTTCATTCTGTCAACAAGCTTCATGCTTTCAAGGTATTTCTTACCTCTTTTCATATCCAATCACTCCTTTGTGGTACTAATTTCGGGATTTCTCCCTCCCACGCTGTAAAAACTGGAAACTTCAGTTTTCAACAACAACTCCCATGCTCCTTGCCGTTCCCGCGATCATTTTCATCGCTGCTTCAAGGCTTCCCGCGTTTAAATCCTGCATCTTCATCTCCGCAATTTTCTTTAAATCCTCTTGGGAAATGCGAGCAACCTTTTCGCGGTTCGGAACACCGGAACCACTTTCAATCTTGCAGGCCTTCTTTATTAGCACGGCCGCGGGCGGAGTCTTTGTAATAAATGTAAATGACCTGTCCGCATAGACCGTGATCACAACCGGAATGATCAGCCCGGCATCCTTTGCCGTTCTTTCATTGAATTCCTTACAGAAACTCATAATGTTTACGCTGTGCTGCCCTAAAGCTGGTCCAACCGGTGGAGCAGGCGTAGCCTTACCTGCCGGTATTTGGAGTTTAATCAACCCCACAACTTTCTTTGCCATAATAGTCCACCTCCCAGAAAAAAGTCTGCCTAAAAGCAGATTTTATTTTAAATTTCCGTTTTTGTCAACAGCGGAAATTAAAACCATATTTTATCGAAACAAATCCCCTGTTATAGCTTCTGAATCTGAGTAAACTCAAGCTCTACCGGGGTTTCTCTTCCAAACATCGAAACCGAAACCCTGACTTTTTTTCTGTCCATGCTTATTTCTTCGACAGTTCCAATAAAACTCTCCAACGGGCCCTCAATAACTCTTACACTGTCGCCTATCTCATAATCGACAACCGTTTCAAATTGCTCAACACCCATCGCCCTTATCTCATCGTCCGACAGCGGCACAGGTTTTGAGCCAGGCCCGACAAAACCTGTAACTCCCCTGGTATTTCTTACTACATACCAGGATTCATCATTAATCAGCATTTTAACAAGTACATATCCGGGAAAAACCTTCTTTAACGTCGCTTTCTTTTTCCCATCCTTGATCTCAATTTGTTCTTCCATCGGAACAACAATATCAATAATATAATCCTGCAAATGAGGATTGTTTTCCACTATTTTTTCCAGGTTGGCTTTTACTTTATTCTCATACCCAGAGTAAGTATGAACAACATACCATTTTGCTTCTTCAGCCATTATGTTTCGGAGGCATGCTCCTGTTCCCTCCCTTGCTAAAACGCTGCAGCGGTCCAAATCCTGATATGCTGCTAAACCATATAAACCAAGACAGAAACCGCATCAACTACGATATACTGTACAACAGTAGTTACACAAATACGAGCGTATACACCTGGCCAAGGATGAAGTCCAAAATCCAGATAATGCCTCCTAAAATAAGGCATGTTATTAAAACTATAATGGTGTTATTAATAACCTGGTTTTTTGAAGGCCAAATTACTTTCTTTAATTCGGACCGTACTTCTTTTGTAAACCTTGCAAGTCTTTGAAAAATATTGGGTTTTTTGCTTTGTTCGGCCATTTAAAACATCTCCAAATCAAATATGTGTTTTTTGCATCATTCTTAAATGGAAACATCTCCCAGTTACAGTTTAACTTATTTGGTTTCCTTATGCAACGTATGTTTCCGGCAAAATCTACAGTACTTATTCATTTCTAATCTGTCCGGATTGTTTTTCTTGTTTTTCATTCCATCATAGTTTCTTTGCTTGCACTCCGTACAAGCCAATGTAATTTTAACTCTCATTGCGTAACACCCCTTATATGCGTTAGAACTGCTGTCATCCGCAATTTTTCCATATTAATTAACTGCTTTTTTGTTTATGAGCCATTTTTATTCAGCATTTAAAAGTATTTCGAAATATAAGAAGAAGTCTTTGCGACGCCTGTTTGCCTGAAAAAAACGACTTTTTCTCTTCAAAAAAATGGGCTGTCGCTGCGGAATAAAAGTTTTACACATAAAAAAAAGCCCTATATGGAAAGCAAAATTTAGTTTAGCACATTTCTCAACCCGTGTCAAGCACTTTTCGGCGTTAAACAAAGCAGGACCCGTGGGAATAGTGTCTAAATAATACCTTTTGAACTATTGTATAATAGTTCTTCTGAGTTATTGTGCATTTGAACAGCAGCCAGTAAATTAATACCAAATAAACAGCGGGTGATTACGGGTCTANCCATTGCTGCCGCGTTCCGGTGGGTACGCGGCTTTGATTCGGGTGTTTTCGGTTGCGCAGGGCGATATAATTAAAAGGCAGGGTTTGAACCCTGCCCGCATTTTATTATTTTTTACTTTTTAGACATAATTGCCGCCTGGGCCGCCGCAAGCCTTGCAAGCGGTACCCTGTATGGTGAACAGGACACATAATTTAATCCAACTTCATGGCAGAATTGAATTGATGACGGATCGCCGCCATGCTCCCCGCATATTCCAAGCTTAATATCGGGTCTTGTTTTCTGCCCTTTTTCCACAGCGATTTTTACAAGTGAACCAACGCCGACCCTGTCAAGCCTTGCAAAAGGATCAAATTCATATATTTTTTTATTATAGTACTCTTCAAGGAATTTCCCCGCATCNTCACGGCTGAAACCGAAAGTCATCTGTGTAAGGTCATTTGTTCCAAATGAGAAGAATTCGGCTTCTTCGGCAATCTGATCCGCAGTAATGGCCGCTCTTGGGATTTCTATCATCGTACCAACCAGATATTTCATGTCTATGCCTGCTTCGCTGATTATACTATCGGCTGTAGAAACAACGATATCTTTTATAAACTTCAGTTCCTTCACTTCACCAACCAGCGGGATCATTATTTCGGGTACAATACTCATTCCTTCTTTATTAACATTTATTGCGGCTTCAATAATCGCCCTTGTCTGCATTTCGGCTATCTCAGGGTAAGAAACCGTAAGGCGGCATCCTCTATGGCCCATCATCGGATTGAACTCGTGCAGATCGGAAATAATCCCTTTAAGCTCATCATATGTCATTTCCATATCGTCCGCCAGCGTTTTAATGTCTTCATCATCGTGCGGCAGGAACTCATGAAGCGGAGGATCAAGGAAACGAATCGTAACCGGATACCCTTTCATTTCCCTGAACAAAGCTTCAAAATCAGCTCTTTGCATAGGAAGAAGTTTATCTAAAGCTTTTTTCCGCTGCTCAGACGTACGGGATACTATCATTTCCCGCATAGGACCAATCCTGTCGCTTTCAAAGAACATATGCTCGGTTCTGCACAGACCTATCCCCTCTGCGCCGAATCTCAATGCCTGCGCGGCATCTGCAGGAGTGTCTGCATTTGTTCTTATTTTAAGCATACGAACTTCATCGGCCCATTCCATAAGGGTATTGAAATAATCACTCATCTTCGGTTCCATTGTAGGAAGCTTTTCGCCATAGATATTTCCGGTTGAACCATCGAGTGAAATCCAATCGCCTTCGTTAAACCTGCACCCATTTTTATCAATAAAGTATTTGCATTCTTCGTAAATTTTAATTTCTCCGCATCCGGCAACACAGCATGTTCCCATTCCGCGTGCAACAACAGCCGCATGTGACGTCATGCCTCCGCGTCCTGTTAAAATACCCTGGGAAACATGCATACCCTCAATATCTTCCGGTGATGTTTCCAGACGGACCAGAATAATTTGTTTGTTGCCCTGTTCAACGGCTTTCACCGCATCTTCCGCCGTAAAGTAAACTTTACCTGTAGCGGCTCCGGGAGACGCAGGCAGCCCTTTTGCTATTGGCACTGCATTTTTTAAAGCCTTAGGTTCAAACTGCGGGTGAAGGAGAGTATCCAGCTGTTTCGGTTCCACCTTCATTAGCGCTTCTTCCTTTGTAAGCATACCTTCATTCACAAGATCAACCGCTATCTTAAGTGCCGCAGTGGCCGTTCTTTTACCGTTTCTTGTCTGAAGCATAAACAGCTTGCCCCGTTCAATAGTAAACTCCATATCCTGCATATCACGATAATGACTTTCAAGTTTTAAGGCTATGTCAATAAACTGGTTATAAACTTCGGGATTTATTTCTTTCAATTTGTCAATGGATTCCGGCGTCCTTATCCCNGCAACAACATCTTCTCCCTGGGCATTCATAAGAAACTCTCCGTACAGTTTCTTTTCACCTGTTGACGGATCCCTTGTAAACGCCACGCCGGTACCGGAATCATTTCCCATGTTCCCGTATACCATTTCCTGTACGTTTACGGCAGTACCCCAATCGGAAGGGATATCATTCAAGCGCCTGTATACGATAGCGCGAGGATTATCCCATGATCTGAAAACCGCTTTAATAGCTTCCATTAGCTGAGTTTTCGGCTCCTGAGGAAAAGGTACGCCTTTTATTTTAAGGTATAGATCCTTATATTTTGAAACAAGTTCTTTTAAATCGGACGCATCCAATTCCGTATCCTGTACAACCCCCTTGTTTTCTTTCATCTCGTCCATGATACAGTCGAATTCCGATTTGTTAATTTCCATTACAACATCTGAAAACATTGTAATAAAGCGTCTGTAGCTATCATAAGCAAAACGGGGGTTCTGTGTTAATTGTGCCAGACCTTCAACAACTTCGTCATTCAATCCGAGATTTAAAATGGTATCCATCATACCCGGCATCGATGCACGGGCACCGGAACGTACTGAAACAAGATACGGGTTTTTTGGGTCTCCGAATTTCTTGCCAACGATTTGTTCAGTCTTGGAGAGGCATTCATATATCTGGTCCTCAATTTCTTTCGCAATAACTTTTCCGTCACGATAATAACGTATACACGCTTCTGTTGTGACAGTGAAGCCCCTTGGAACCGGCAGGCCCAGACCGGTCATTTCGGCGAGATTTGCTCCTTTTCCGCCAAGAAGGTTGCGCATTGACGCGTCGCCTTCGCTAAATAAATATACGTATTTTGCCATATTATTTCCTCCTGGTATATTATTATCTAAATATCATATAATCAAATAGGCAACAAAATATTTCCTGTTTATTGCCAAAAACCATAATAACATATGTATAAAATTCTCACAACAACAAAAAACTACAGCTCAAATTTTCTTGTGAAATATTCTTTTAATTGTTTAATCGGAATTCTGACCTGCTGCATCGAATCCCTTTCTCTTATTGTTACCTTTTTATCTTCCAATGAATCAAAATCATAAGTAACACAATAAGGTGTACCAATCTCATCCTGTCTGCGGTATCTTTTGCCGATGCTTCCCGTTTCGTCATATTCACATACATAATGTGCGGACAATTCTTTATGAATTTCAAAAGCTTCCTTGCCAAGCTTTTTTGACAGCGGTAAAACAGCTATTTTCACCGGGGCTACCGCAGGATGAAATCTTAGTACCGTCCGAACGTCGTCCTGTCCTATTTCTTCTTCTTCGTATGCCTCGCATAAGATAGCAAGCGTGACACGATCCGCGCCCAAAGAAGGTTCTATACAATATGGAATATACTTTTCATTTGTAACCGGATCAAAATAGCTTAAATCTTCTTTCGAATATTCCATATGCTGTTTCAAGTCAAAATCCGTTCTGTTGGCTATACCCCAAAGTTCTCCCCACCCAAACGGGAATTTATACTCAATATCTGTTGTAGCTTTGCTGTAATGGCTTAATTCTTCCTTTGTGTGATCTCTGAACCGCGTGTTTTCTTCTTTTATATTCATTGACAGCAGCCAGTCCATGCAGAAATTTCTCCAGTAAACAAACCATTCCATATCAGTACCGGGCTCACAGAAAAACTCCAGTTCCATCTGCTCGAATTCGCGTGTTCTAAATGTAAAATTTCCAGGTGTAATTTCATTGCGGAAAGACTTTCCAATCTGCCCGATCCCAAAAGGTATCTTTCTGCGCGTTGAACGCATTACATTCTTAAAGTTAACAAATATGCCCTGGGCGGTTTCAGGCCTTAAATATATTTCATTTTTTGATTCTTCGGTAACACCCTGAAAGGTTTTGAACATCAGGTTGAACTTGCGTATATTCGTAAAATTGTGACCGCCGCAGTTCGGGCATCCAATGTTTTTTTCCGAAATATACTTCGACATGTCTTCATCGCTAAGACCGTCCGCAATCATATTGATCCCGTTTTCTTTGTTCCAGTCATCAATCAGTTTGTCGGCTCGATGCCTTGTTTTACACTGCCGGCAGTCAATCAGCGGGTCTGAAAAGCCTCCCACATGACCGGATGCAACCCAAACCATCGGGTTCATTAATATCGCACAATCAACTCCGACATTATACGGGCTTTCCTGTATGAATTTTTTCCACCACAGCCTCTTTATATTGTTTTTAAACTCTACTCCTAACGGACCATAATCCCAGGTGTTTGCAAGCCCGTCATATATCTCCGAACCCTGAAAAATAAACCCTCTGTTTTTTGCAAGAGCAACGATTTTTTCCATTGTTTTTTCAAAAGCCATTTATTTTTCCTCCTGTATTCACTTCATATGCTATCCGTTTGTGCATCGACAGCTTCAGGCTCGTTATTCTTCGGGGTTTCGTCCTGTTGAATTTCTTCAAATACATTTTCATGTTCGTGTTTATCTTCATTTAATGGTTCATGCAATTCTGTTTTTTCAAGTGTTTCACCGGTTTCATTTTCACTTTGCTTTGAGTTCTCACCTTTGCGGGCATAACGGTATTTAATTTTACCTTCCTTTATCTCCGTTATAGCTATTGTCACATCTTTATTCGATTTTGTTACTGCAAGCGGCTGAGCTCCATTAGTCAGCATACGTGCCCTTTTTGCCGTTGCTATCACAAGTGTGTAACGGTTATCAACTTTTTTCAGCAGTTCCGATATCGGAGGTTTTATCATAATAATATCACTCCCTGTTTATTTATTGTCGCATTTANCATTAAATCATAATGCATTATTTTATGCTATATTAAAGCTAATATGGAAAGTTGTATGAATTTCAGCACATCAGGGCTGTCTATTCATTGGCTTTCACACATTCTTTTGTTTGCAGCTTCAAGTTCAATTTCCAAAATCTCAAGCAATCTGTTTGAAGAATTATCCACTGTATCATTTATGACAACATAATCATATTCCGATATATGCTCCATTTCCTTTTCTGCTCTGCGCATCCTTTCCTCAATCACATCCGGGGGCTCCGTTCCTCTGTTTGTTATCCGTTTCTTAAGCTCATCAAGATCGGGCGGAGCAATAAATATTGATACGCATTCCGGATACTGCTTTTTAATGTTGCTGGCACCCTTAACCTCAATTTCGAGAAGAACAATACGACCTTTTTTCAATTGCTCTTCAACATACGCTCTTGGCGTTCCATAGAAATTACCACAGTACTCAACCCACTCAACAAGCTCTTGTTTCCTGATCATCTCTTTGAAACGCTCTCGTGAAACAAAATAGTAGTTCGTTCCGTCTTTTTCACCCGGCCTTGGTTTACGGGAAGTTGCTGAAACAGAATACACAATATTCTTATTCTTTTTCCGCGCTCTTGATACAACAGTACCCTTTCCTACCCCTGCCGGTCCGGATACAACTACCAGAAGACCTGATTTCATTCCGAAGCCTCCTGATCAATATCATCAATCACCACTGGCTCGCTTCCCTTGCCGCTTAACCTGTGAGCTACCGTTTCCGGCTGGACTGCCGAGAGTATAATATGATCACTATCGGTTACAATTACCGCGCGGGTCCTTCTTCCATACGTCGCATCTATCAACATCCCACGCTCTCTTGCTTCCTGTATAATACGTTTTATCGGTGCTGATTCCGGACTTACAATGGCGATTATGCGATTTGCGGATACAATGTTTCCAAATCCAACATTTATTAGTTTCATTATTCAAATCCTCCAAGCTTCCATGGGGATATATAAATATCCAACTTAGGACTCAAGCAATTCAAACATACTTATAAAATATTTTACTCGATATTTTGTATTTGTTCCCTTACCTTTTCAATTTCACTCTTTAATTCCACGACATACTTTGTTATCTCCAAATCATTTGCTTTTGAACCAATGGTATTAACCTCCCGATTCATCTCCTGAAGGAGAAAATCCATTTTCTTTCCTACGGGGCCGTCCATTTTCATTATATCCCGGAACTGAGAAATATGGCTTTTCAAACGAACCAGTTCTTCATTTATTCCACACCTGTCCGCAAAAATCGCAACTTCCATTGCAATACGCGTTTCATCAACAATATTATTTTCCATTAATTCCTGTATCCTTGCAGAAAGCTTATCCCTGTATTCATGCACTACAATTGGCTCCCGGGTCTCAAGAAAAGATACATGTGATTCTATGATGCAAAGAATATCAGACAGACTTTTTTGCAGTTTTTCTCCTTCTTTTTTTCTCATAACTATAAGCCTGTCTATCGCATCATTTACAGCTGCTCTTAACACCGTCCAAACAGCTTCGTCGTCCTCATCCTTTCTTTCTACTTTGAGAATGTCGGGAAACTTCGCCAGCGTTGAAGAATAAATATCATCTCGTAAACCAAGTTTCGCAGAAATTTTCACCACAGCATCATAATATGCTTTTGCAAGGCCTTCATCAAGAACAACTTCTTTTGCCTGTTCACCTATATTGTCCCAATTAAGGAAAACGTCTATTTTACCTCTTGATATGCGCCCCGTGATAAGAGAACGAATCCTGTCTTCAAAACAGCCAAGCTGTCTCGGCATACGGATAAAAACCTCGCAGTATCTGTGGTTTACGGATTTTAATTCCACTGTCATTCTTATATTGCTATCCTGATATTCACATCGACCATACCCGGTCATACTTTTTAACATTACATCTGACCTCCCGGTTCAATTCCACACCGGCCCCCTAACTCTTCTTTTAAAAAAATCAGGCAGTTGTGTGCCCGTTCAAGAAAATAGCAGGGGTAAAACGACTAAAAAGGAAATTTCGCCCAATGTTGAATAATATGTAAGAGAATGGGCAGTTACATTGCCAGCACGTTTTTTATCGCCTGGTAAACCCTTGATTTCTCAAATGGCTTAATAACAAAATCTTTAGCGCCCATTTTTATTGCTTCAATTACCATTGACTGCTGCCCCATTGCGGATACCATAATAATGCGTGTTTGAGGGCTCTCTTTTAGTATTTCAGGAACTGCGACAATTCCATCCATTTCCGGCATTGTAATATCTAAAGTCATTATATCGGGCTGATATTTCTTTGCAGCTTCTATTGCTTCCCGCCCATTTGCTGCCTCTCCCAATACGGTGTACCCATCAACCTGCTCTATCATTTTTTTAATTATTGTCCGCATAAAGACAGCATCATCAACAATAACAAAAGATATTTTCTTCATATAAGCATTTCACTCATTTCGTGCATTATAACAGATAAAACAACTATAGGTGCGGTTTCCGTTCTTAACGTCCTTCTGCCCAGGCTAACCGGCGAAATACCATGAGTGCCCGCCAAATGGAGTTCATTGTGCGAAAATCCGCCTTCCGGACCGATAAAAACGCCAATTAAGCTAACACACTCTATATTATAACATTTGAATAGATCTTTCAAACACTTTTTTGACTCTCCTTCATAGCAGAAAACCGCCATGCTTGAGCCGGCCGGATGGCTCTTCGCCATATCGCTCCAATGGTTTAAAGCAGTTTCATAACCAACAGGCTCGGAAACACGGGGTACAAAAACCCTCCCGCATTGTTTAGCCGCTTCGAAGGAAATCCGGTTCCATCGTTCAACTTTTCTTCCGGTATCTTTCGCTTGAACTTTTGGTATTGAAAATTGTGTAATTACCGGAACAATTTTATATATACCCAGTTCAACCGTTTTCTGAATTATCCAATCCATTTTATCGGATTTGGGAAGCCCTTGGTAAAGAATCACTTTTGTCCTGGGTTCGGTTTTCGGATCATAAGTTCTCAATATTTTTCCGTATGCAATATCGCCTTTAAACGATACAAGTTCCAGTTCATACTCAAGACCCGTACCGTCAAAAGCAATAATTCTGTCACCTGTTCCAAGGCGTAAAACATTTCGCATATGCTTCGCTTCGTTACCTGAAATAACGGCAGTGCCGTTGTTAATAAACTCAGGTGATATTATGAACCTGTGCATATTCTTACAGCCATCCATTCCCCATCAAACAGCTCCTGTTTAATGTGATATCCCAATTTGGTTACCGCGCCGGTTATATCGCTCTTCCTGTCCCGAATAATACCGCTTAGCACAATATTTGTTTCATTCGTACAGTACGTATCCAATAATGGCAGCAGAGACAGAATCACATCGGTTATTATGTTGATAACAATAATATCATACCGTTCGGGTTTTATGTCATTCAGGCTTCCATGAACTATCGTAACCTTTGAATCAACTTTATTGTTCCGGATATTTTCCGCTGCTGTTTTGCATGCGGATTCGTCTATATCCGCACAGGTTACATTAAAGGCTCCCAGTTTTGCGGCAATAATCCCGAGTATTCCTGTTCCGCATCCAAGATCGAGCACCTTTTCGCCGCCTTTTATTATTTCATCGAGCATTACCGCACACAAGCGGGTTGTCTCATGAGTCCCCGTTCCAAATGCCATTCCGGGATCAAGCTCAATAATTACTTTATCCGCCGGAGGTTTAATATCCTCCCAGGATGGCTTTATTATTACCCTTTTTGAGATTGAAAACGTTTTATAATACTTCTTCCAGTTGTCTTTCCATTCGGAATCATCACGGCTACGTATTTCAATGTGAGGCAAAGGTGTTAACGAATACCGCTCGAATGCTTCATTCAGTTTTTTTCGCAAACTATGACTGTCATTATCTGCGCTGAAATATGCCCTGATAATGATATTCTTTCCANGATCGCAAAGAAAATCGTCTTCAGCGTAATCCGAATATTTAGCTTCCTGAAGAATCTTGCGAAAATCTTCCGGGTCTACAATCTCTATCCCCTGTATTCCCAGTTCAATAAAAATTTGAGATACTATATCCTGCCATTTAGGTTTTATTGAAACCGTAACTTCCAACCAATTCATCATCTTCTCCCGATTACCGGATTTAGTGGAACAAATCCTTCATTTTATCAAAAAAGTTCTTCCTCTGCTCAAATGCATCGTCTCCGCTAATCTCAGCAAACTGGCGAAGCAATTCCTTTTGCTTTGCTGTTAATCTTTTGGGAACTTCCACATTAACTTTTATAAACTGATCGCCTTTAGCGTTTGAGCGCAAGTGCTTTATGCCTTTATTTCTTAAACGGAACACCGTACCTGTCTGGGTCCCTTCCGGTATGCCATATTTCATCGTCCCTTCAAGGGTTGGAATATCCAATTCCGCTCCTAAAGCCGCTTGTGTAAATGTAACCGGTATTTCACATATAATGTCATAACCATCCCGTATAAAAATCGGGTGCGGCTGTACCCTTATGTTCACATACAAATCTCCCGGAGGACCTCCTTTTATACCGGGCTCCCCCTCGCCACGAAGCGATATTGTTTGCCCGTTATCTATCCCCGCCGGTATCTCTATATCAATTTTGGAAGTTTTTTGCTGTCTTCCGCTGCCGTTGCAATCTTCACAAGGGTGAGCAATAATTGTCCCTTCACCGCGGCAAACATCGCATGTCCTCATATTAATCATCTGTCCAAACGGAGTAGCCTGGGCATGGCGAATCTGACCCGTTCCATTGCAGTGCTTGCAGGTCTGCGGGGATGTACCGGGTTTAGCTCCGGTACCGCCGCAATTATTGCATGCTTGGAACCGTGAAACACGGATTTCCTTATTTGCCCCAAAAACGGCTTCATTAAATGAGATTTCCAGTGTGTATTTAAGATCCGCTCCTCTTTTGGGACCCGNTTTTTGTCTTCTTCTNGNGCTGCCAAAGGGTGAACTTCCAAAAAAGCCTTCAAACAAATCATCAAAACCGAAATCAAAGCCTCCGAAACCGCCAAAACCGCCGAATCCGGAGCCATCCATCCCAGCATGCCCAAAACGGTCATATTGCTGCCGTTTCTGAGGATCACTTAATACTTCATATGCCTCATTTATTTCCTTAAACTTAACTTCGGCTTCCTTATTGCCGGGATTTATGTCCGGATGATACTTTTTAGCAAGATTCCGATACGCCTTTTTCAACTCTGTATCACTGGCGCCGCGGTCTACCCCAAGTATTTCATAGTAATCCCTTTTTTCGGGCAAATTAACCAACCCCCATAAGTTGTTTTAAACAACTCAAAAATTATAGCACACTTACTGCCGGCCTTCAACTCACGTTACTGTTCGTCTTCAGCCAACATCACTATTCAGATGCAGCTTTTTAAACTAATGTACAATAACGGAAACAAGGAGCATGTACAATAGTTAAAAAGCTACGCCTGAACAATATTTCCGCGGGTCCTGCTTCGGGTGTTTATTTGGTATTAATTTACTGGCTGCTGTTCAGCACAATAACTATAATGAACTATTGTACAATAGTTCATAAAGTAATGTCTAAAAATAACAAATAGCTTGCAAATGGCAACGAGTCAAAGGCTGCCTTTGACTCGTTGAATAATTTCAATATGCTTAAAGCAACAGTGCATTTTAGCTTACTTGTCGTCGTCATCTACCACTTTATAATCAGCGTCATACACGTCATCCTGTCCTGCATTTGTTCCAGGGCCTGCATCGGCTCCGGCGCCGGGGTCAAACCCTCCCGCATTTTCCGGGTTCTGCTGATACATTTTTTGTGATACCGCATAAAATGCCTGTGACAATTTCTCTGAGGCCGCTTTTATACTATCGGCGTCATCGCTTTTTACGACTTCCTTCAGATTGTTCAATTCGGCTTCAATATTTGACTTATCGGCAGGATCAACCTTGTCACCCAATTCCTTAAGTGTTTTCTCGGTCTGGTAAATAAGTGAATCAGCCTGATTCTTTGCTTCAATAATTTCCTTCTTCTTTTTATCTTCCGCAGCGTGCTTTTCAGCTTCTTTCACCGCTCTGTCAATTTCGGCTTCAGATAGATTCGTCGATGCGGTAATCGTGATTTTTTGTTCATTTCCGGTTCCAAGATCTTTTGCCGAAACATGCACAATGCCGTTTGCATCAATATCGAACGTAACCTCTATCTGAGGAATACCTCTTGGAGCAGGCGGGATGCCTGTCAACTGGAAATTCCCAAGCAGCTTGTTANTTGCCGCCATTTCCCTTTCGCCCTGGAATACGCGGATATCAACACTGGTCTGACCGTCTGCGGCCGTTGAGAATATCTGGCTTTTCTTTGTTGGAATTGTCGTGTTCCTCTCAATCAGTTTTGTAAATACACCGCCAAGAGTTTCAATTCCAAGAGATAGCGGCGTGACATCAAGCAGCAGCAGATCCTTGACTTCTCCGGAAAGCACTCCTGCCTGAATTGCAGCACCTACTGCAACACATTCATCAGGATTTATGCCTTTAAAAGGCTCCTTGCCCAGAAATTTCTTTATTGCTTCCTGAACGGCGGGTATTCTTGTGGAACCTCCTACCAACAGAATTTTGTCGATATCTGATGCTGAAAGCTCCGAATCTGCCAATGCCCTTCTGGTTGGTTCCATTGTCTTCTCAACCAAATCCGCAGTCAACTCGTCAAATTTCGCTCTTGTAAGAGTAAGGTCGAGATGTTTCGGACCTGAGGCATCCGCGGTTATAAACGGAAGATTTATATTAGTCGTGGCCACTCCTGAAAGCTCTATTTTCGCTTTCTCGGCGGCTTCCTTTAATCGCTGGGCAGCCATCTTATCGTTTTTCAAATCTATTCCGTTATCCTTCTTAAACTCGGCAACCATCCAATCTATAATCCTCTGGTCAAAATCATCACCGCCNANNCGGTTGTTNCCACTGGTTGCAAGAACTTCAAAAACACCATCGCCTATTTCAAGTATCGATACGTCAAATGTACCACCGCCAAGGTCAAATACAAGTATCTTCTGATCATTTTCTTTATCAAGCCCGTATGCTAAAGAAGCAGCCGTCGGTTCGTTGATTATGCGAAGCACTTCAAGACCCGCTATTTTCCCTGCATCTTTTGTGGCTTGACGCTGTGAGTCGCTGAAGTATGCCGGAACGGTAATAACTGCCTGTGTGACGGNTTCTCCAAGGTAGCTTTCCGCATCGGCTTTTAGTTTTTGAAGTACCATAGCGGAAATCTCCTGTGGTGTATATTGCTTGCCGTCAATATTTATTTTCTTGTTTGAACCCATTTCCCTTTTGATTGACATTACCGTTCTTTCAGGGTTTGTTATGGCCTGACGCTTCGCAACCTGTCCCACAAGCCGCTCACCGGTTTTCGAAAATGCTATAATCGACGGCGTCGTCCTGTTACCTTCCGCGTTCGGGATTACAACAGGCTCCCCGCCTTCCATTACCGCAACACAGGAATTTGTTGTGCCTAAATCTATTCCTATCACTTTTGCCATAAAAAAATCACTCCTATATTTCTATATTTAAGGTCAAAGATTTCATATTTCAGTTTCAGGTAATACTTATGAATGCAAGCTTTTATTAATTAGCCACTTTAACCATCGAATGGCGAATTACGATTTCATCCTTGTATATATAGCCCTTTTGGAATTCTTCAATAATTTCGTTTTCTCCATATTTTTCATCTGTAACATGGGAAACAGCCTCGTGGAAATCAGGATCGAATNCCTTTCCAAGTGCTTCTATCTGCTTCACTCCCATATTGGCAAGTATATCCAAAATNTGCCTGTGAATTAATTGCACTCCTTCCCTTATATTCTGGCCGCCTGGCTCATCGGCTGCCGTCACTGCGCGCTCAACATTGTCCAATACGGGAAGAAATGCCGCAACTATATCTGCTGTAGCACAGCTATACAGTTTTTCCTTTTCCTTCGACGTCCTTTTTTTATAATTATCAAACTCAGCGGCAAGCCGCTGGAATCTGTTTTTTAATTCATCCAATTCTTCATCCTTTTTATCGGTATCGTTTTCTTCTTCCGGCTGTAATGGCTTTTCATGCATCAGCTGCTGTTCATTACCGCCGTTTTGCTCTTTTCCGTTTTCAGTGTTATCTGTTATGTTTTCAACTTCATCAGTATTTTTTTCCTTTTGTTTTCCGTCCGTTTCTCTCTTGTTCATACGGGTTCATCCTTCCATTATATATAATAATTTTTGTTATTCCTCACTAAGTATTCTTAAAATTTCCCGGTTAATAAGTTTTTGAATATACCTCATTGCCGAAATAACTTTTGCATATGACATCCGTGTCGGGCCAAGAATACCAAAAGCCCCCACATCGGTATTTCCAACTCCATAAGCTGTGGTCACAACGCTGCAGTCCTGCATACGCCCCAGTTGATTTTCCTTCCCGATTTGAACCTGCAGACCGCTTTTTCTCATCGCGGAACTAATCATTGTTTTAATAACATCCTTATCACTAAATAGTTCCAAAACTTCCTTTACCTTCAGCAGATCACTGAATTCCGGATGGTTCAGCAGGTTTGTCGTTCCATGTAGCATTAAATCTGATTGTTCGGTTCCTTTCAGGCATATATTCAACCCTTCAAGAATGCATTCTATTATATTCGAATCAACTTTAGTTTCCCTGCTGATAATATCAACAGATGGCATTTGAATATTCTCTATAATTTTCCCGCTGAGTTTTTCCTCTAAAAAGCTTGACAGCTTCATCATTTCATCTGAAGTACATTCAGTGTCAAGGCGGACTATGCTGTTTTTTACAATTCCTCCTCCTGTTACAACAATAACAAGCGCTCTACGTTCATCTATCTGTACAACCTGAACGGTTCTAAGGATAGTTTTTGTAAGCAATGGTGTCAAAGCAAAGGCGGTATAGCCTGTTACTGTTGACACTATATCCGAAGCACTGTTAATCAACGCGTCAATTTCATTCAAGCGGAGCTCAATGGCGCTTCTTATCTTTTTTATTTCATCACTCGCAAGCGTTTCCACCTGCATAAGATGATCGACATAAAACCTGTAGCCCTTGTCGGACGGTACTCTGCCCGCTGAAGTATGCGGCTGTGTTATATAGCCCATTTCTTCGAGGTCAGCCATCTCATTGCGTATTGTTGCCGAACTCAAGCCGAGTTCATGTTTTTTGGAAATAGTCCTTGAACCCACAGGCTGTGCTGTCTGTATATAATCATCAATGAGTGTTTTAAGTATCCGCATCTTTCGTTCACTTAATTCATCATCCCAGACCATTAGTTCACCTCCAAACCCCAAAACGAACAGCCTGTTGGAAACAACGGCCACAAACATATCATTCCCAGTGATAATTTTTTAAGTCTTATTGAAAGGCTGCAATAAAACATCCCTGATACTTTGTTAGCACTCTCTCTAAATGAGTGCTAAATACTAATATAAAAATACCATCCCTCCTGATTTTTGTCAAGAGGGAGGCTTTTAATTTTTCTGTCATTCTGCCGGTAATATAATTCTTACCTTATGCCCGCTTTCATTAAACTCAATATATCCGTTGTTCTTCTCTATTTTTCTGCGGATATCATCCATTTTTTTATTATCTGTGAGTGATTCACAGCAAATCATTTGGCTGCTGGATACCTCGATAATAACGTTATTGTTCCGTCTATATGCAGCAAGCTCGATATTGCCCAGATTTACCTGATCGTTCCCATGCTTCGAACGGAATATAGAAAGTATAATCTCAATAAGCTCGGCAAGCGGAAGGACAATTTCTTCCGCAGTTTCTTTCTTAATTTCTGTATTTTCACCAATAGTTGAGAAAACCACATGCATACCGGTTTCTTCAATCATTGCTCTAACAGCGCGTGTAATTTTCCGCAGTGATTGCTGCAGGGTTACAAGCCGCAATTCCTGTATAATCTTTCCAATATCTGCCGACATTTCTCCGGCCTTCTTCACTTCGACCGTAAAAGCGTCATCGCTCCCAAACCTCAGCACGGATTCATTATGCAGATTGTTTTGAATAATTTCCAGACATTTTGCAATATCAAGAATTGAGTCAAGCTGTTTGATCGGAATTTTAACATATTGCTCACCGGATACATTACGTATTTTTTGAGCTCTTATAGCTTTTAGAAGCTTTCCGGTTTCAAGCATTTTTTCGCGGACGGCTATTTCACCAAATTTCATTTCCCGGTATACATTGCTTTGCTTTTCAAGAACATCATCAATATCATGTTCTAACATTGCTCCTTCTTCGACAAGGATTTCCCCGATTTTGTTTTCAGGCGGACGGACAGGTTGTTTAACATCAAGCATTATTTCTTCATGCAGTTGTTTTACACTGATCAAATGCTGTTCCACTTCTCCCTGAAATCTGGTGTCTTTAACAACGCTGGAATTATTGCATATTCTCCTTAAAAATAATACTGTTTGAAGCAGGAGATTGATAAAATTTCGTGTAGCCGGTATACTGAATTTCCGGCACGCCTCAATCAATACCTCAGTTTCCGCAGTAAGGCTTACCGCTTCATCTTTTTCAAGAAAACCCGTTAATCCCCTCAGCGAATTAAAACTGCTATAAACAGAATTCAGATATTCTGTATTATCAGGATCGACCTCAAGGTTAACCAGTTCAAGTTCTATTGAGTCAAGCGTTTCAAGAATTTCCTGAATAAAGTCATTGATATAGTTTTCTTTGATTTGATTCAGTTCAAAATCCATACTGCTGTTAATCTTGCGGGAATTAGTACGATTGTTATGTTCCATGAATAAACAACCTTTCTTATCTTTATTTTAGGTTATTGCATCATTGCCTGTTCACAAAACAGCAATGACATAAGAACACAAATAAACAGCATTCCCCTTAAAAATTCATATAAATTCCAGCCAAACCTGATTTGCGTAATCCAATCCTGTTTTTGTCAGTCTCAGCATATCTTTATCTATATATACAAGTTTTTTCTCTTCAAGAGATGCAATTTTACTTTCATACTCTTTTACTGCTCTGCTGCCAAACTCGCATTCCAGGCTTTTCAGAGATACGCCATCCGTAAGCCTGAGTCCAAGGATAAACCTTTCGGACAGTTTCTGCTCATCATTAATTGTTTGAGCCGTTACTTCTGGCGATAACCTTCTTTTAAGTATTTTAATGTATTCGACAGGATCCGTCAAATTTGAACTTCTAATATTGCGATAAAATGAATGCGCAGCCGCTCCAAACCCTAAATACGGTTTACAAGACCAATATTTTATATTATGCATGCATTCAAAGCCTATTCTGGAAAAATTTGAGATCTCGTAATGCCTAAAACCACTACTTCCTAATTTGGCAACCGCATAGTCGTACATTTGCCTTTCCAGCTCATCATCGGTAAACGGTAATTCCCCTCTTTCACGCATTTTAAACCAGGGTGTATTTTCTCCGATTTCAAGGCTGTAGCACGACACATGTGTAATATCGCTGCTTATTACCGTGTCAATTGTTTCTATCCAGTCTTCCATCGTCTGTGTCGGAATACCAAATATTATATCGGCATTAATGTTGGTAAAACCACATTTTTTTACCAGATTAACACAATCTGCAAACATATCCTTTGTGTGAATACGTCCCATTAATCTTAAAAGCCGGTCCTGCGCAGCCTGAAATCCTATGCTTATCCTGTTGAATCCTAACTGTCGGTACGCTCTGGCTTTTTCATAAGTAACTGTTCCGGGATTGACCTCCAAGGTCATTTCAGCATTTTCGGAAACATTGAATAATTCTGTTAATGTATTTATTATTAGTGAAAGGTCTGAAACGGAAATTATAGAAGGTGTTCCTCCGCCTATAAAAAGCGTGTCCGCAGACACGTAACCATATCTTTCTCTTACAAGTTCCATCTCTTTGCATAATGTTAGGGCATAATCGCCGAATAAACCTTCCATTCTGGTAAAAGAAGGAAAATCACAGTAGTTGCACTTTTTAACGCAAAAAGGTATGTGGATATATATCCCAGCCCTTTCAATATCATTCATTTCTTCGTACCTCTTTGAGCAAATATCCCAAAAAACCGTGAAATTTAACTCTTTGCCCGGTATTTCAACAGGTATCCGCCGCTTATAAAAGGTGAAAACACCATCCGCCCATTAACAGCTGATAATTAAAATCATGTATCAAGTTTCAATACACTCATAAATGCTTCCTGCGGCAGTTCTATGCTCCCTATCTGCCTCATTCTTTTTTTTCCTTCCTTTTGCTTTTCAAGCAGCTTTTTCTTTCTGGTTATATCTCCGCCGTAGCATTTTGACAGAACATCTTTCCTGTATGCCTTCACGGTTTCGCGCGCGATTACCTTTGATCCTATGCAGGCTTGTATTGGAATTTCAAACATTTGCCTCGGGATCGTTTCCTTTAGTTTTTCAGCTATTTTTCTACCACGTGAATAAGCCTTGCTTTCGTGGACGATAAATGACAGTGCGTCGACAATTTCACCGTTAAGGCGGATATCCAGTTTTACAAGATCAGATTTTTGATATCCCTGAAATTCATAATCAAATGAAGCATAACCCCTGGAACGCGATTTCAATGCATCGAAAAAATCATATATTATCTCATTTAACGGCATATCATAAGTAAGAATGGTACGCACCTGGTCAATATATTCCATTCCGATATAATTTCCCCGGCGCTCCTGGCATAGTTCCATAATACTTCCGACGTATTCCGACGGAGTCATTATTGACGTGCGGACAATTGGTTCTTCCATCATTTCAATTAAACCGATATCCGGTAAATTAGTAGGATTATCTATCATACTAACCTCACCGTCAACCGTTGTAATGCGGTATATAACACTCGGAGCAGTGGTAACAAGGGCAATATTGTATTCACGTTCAAGCCTTTCCTGTATTATTTCCATATGCAAAAGGCCTAAAAAGCCGCATCTGAAACCAAACCCAAGCGCGGCCGATGTTTCGGCCTCAAACAGCAGTGATGCGTCGTTCAACTGGAGTTTTTCAAGTGCATCCCGCAAATCGCCATATTTAGCGCCATCCGCCGGATAGACACCGCAAAATACCATTGAAACCGCTTTTTTATAACCGGGAAGAGGCTCATTCGCCGGATTTAAAGCGGAAGTTATCGTATCTCCGACATGCGTGTCACGTACGTTTTTTATGCTTGCACATATATAGCCCACTTCACCCGATAAAAGGCACTCCGCCGGGATCAGCCCTCCCGGTCTGAAATAACCCAATTCGGTTATAATAAATTTCTTTTTCGTATGCATCATTATGATTTCCTGCCCAACAGCTACGCTGCCTTCCATTATCCGGACATGTGCAATAACGCCTTTATAATTATCATAAACCGAATCGAAAATTAAGGCTCTTAGAGGAGCGTCGTCGCTGCCCGTCGGATGTGGGATTGTTTCAACAATTTTTTGAAGAACGGCCTCAATATTAACCCCGTTCTTTGCGGAAATAAGAGGCGCCGTGCTGCAATCAAGACCTATTACATCCTCAATCTCACGCCTTACCTCATCAGGTCTTGCTCCGGGAAGATCTATTTTATTGATAACCGGAAGAATTTCAAGGTTATGCTCTAAAGCCATATAAACATTTGCAAGGGTCTGAGCCTCAATGCCCTGGGAGGCGTCTACAACCAAAACAGCTCCTTCACAAGCAGCAATACTTCTTGAAACTTCATAGTTAAAATCGACATGGCCGGGTGTATCAATAAGATTAAGAATATATTCGTCACCGTTCTCATCCTTATATATCATACGTGCGGCTTGAGCTTTAATGGTAATTCCGCGTTCCCTTTCCAAATCCATTGTATCCAAAACCTGCTCTTCCATTTCACGTTCGGTGAGAACCCCCGTTTTTTCCAGGAGCCTGTCAGCAAGCGTCGATTTTCCATGATCAATATGCGCTATTATGCAAAAATTCCTTATTCGCTTTTGCCTTTCATTTATCATCGAATTACCCCGTTTTTTGATAGTATCATTGAATAATAATATACCACAGGGTTACAATGCTGTACAACATATCATTTTTCAACTGACCTCACAAATGGAAACGAAACACCCGAAGCAGGTTTCGCTGCAATAGTATTCGGAAATTGCCTTACGAACTATTGTACAATAACGTCAACAAGAGCTTCATTTGCAAGAGCTATATAGTTCAGCTCGGGCAAGTCGAAACTCGCAAAAATGCT
>JGI24710J26742_10001297_pt1 | contig 23066 bp, 26 predicted proteins | sample BioPla2DNA2_FD_26742 | JGI IMG/M metagenome (IMG submission 26742) | reverse complement strand
ACAGGCGCACGAATGCAGATCCATCCAACTCCTGGACCTTTTGGGACGATTGAACCTTAAAGAAGGGGCTATAGCCCGATCGTAACGAATAGACTCGACAATGGATTTGCTGATAGACGGCAGGGGCGGGTCTGGGAGGTCATCCCCGCCCACACTCTGGCATGACGCCCACGGTTCCGGACACCCAGGATACCTATCCATCCAGTGCGCTTCCTTTCCTTTTCCCGGATGTCCAGAGTCTTTTGAGAGAGGAGTTCAGAGTTTGACTACAACCTGCGCTGACCACGATGTCGACAATAGAGGCGAGCTGCTCCAGTTCACTGCTGTCGTCTCTTCAGATGATGCACCGCTATCGCGGTGACACCACATAGATACTATAAACTATAACTATTTAATTTTTCCCGTATGTTAATCTAATTCGATTTACCATGCCGGCAGGGAGCCCCCCTTGGACACACATCATAAAAGAGCCCGCGGCATCATCTCCCCGGCGTCTCGGGATATCGCATGTTCTGTGGCGCAGGACCGCGCCCCCTCCCGTATGAGATGCAGTATCTGCGACAGCACCTCCTCATCGGTTGGCAGATCGGAGTCGAGGACCCTTCGTAGCCGGATCGGTATGGAGTCCATCCGGTAACCTGTCCCCTCACAGTCGATCCCCACGCACGCAACCGGGATATGGACATCTGCAAAGGCGGTACTGAGCGAGACGAAGGGATCGATGACGATCGTGGGAATCGTCGCCAGGTGTTCGTTGCACCTCCTCGGCAGGTGCGCTCCGGGATCGGCGCCGATGATGAGACAGGCATCAACCTCCCCCCGGCCAAGCAGGTCAACCACCGTGGTCTCGCCCGGGTTGTAGTACGGTGTGCCGCGCGAAAAATCAGCGCCGTACGGGAATCCGGTGAGGTAGGTGAACGTCTGGTTGGTACCGTTGACGTTCCAGTGTCCCCGCATAGGCGTCAAAGTGAACTTCGTGTGCCGGTTGAGTTCAGCGACGAACTCGATTGCACTGCGCACGTTCTTGTACCTGCCGGGGGACTGGGTCAGACCTATCCCGGTGAAGAGCGCACCGAACTGAGCATTCTTGCAGAGATCAGCGAGCCATATCAACCTCTCCCGGGGGATGCCCGCGATCGTTTGGGGGAGGACATCCGCATGGCCGCTGACGATCGCGCGCAGAGATGAGAAGACAGCGTAATCCCCGCCAGGTGTTATCTGGAGGAATTCGTCGGCAATCTTTGCAGTATCGGTCTTCCTGATATCCACGACGACGAGTGTCCGATCCTGGTGCCCATTATCCCGGTACCGGCCGTTGACGTAGGTTGTGTAGCGCGAGAGGTGGCGGGGATGCGACTCTATCGGGTTTGAACCCCAGTATATGACGACATCAGCGCGGTTTTTCACAACGCCGAGCGAACACCCCGGGTGACCGACCTCCTGGATTCCCATGATCGAAGGGCCGTGGCAGATCGAGGAGCAGTTATCTATGATGCCCCGGATCTCCTCGGCGATGCGGATGCCGATGCACTGCGCCTCCGAAGAGGTACCGCTCCATCCAAAGAGGAGCGGCCGCTCGGCATCGGCGAGCACCTCCGCGGCGTACCGGATCGCTTCAAAAAACCCGATCGACGTCCACGCTTCCCCATTCCTCGCTATGGGGGTACAAAGGCGGCTTCTTGAGAGGAACTTCTCTGACCCAAGGGCGCAGGCGTTGTCCACCGATGTGACGATACCCCCTCTGACCTGAACGACGAGGTCGTCGCAGAGGCACCCGCAGAGCGGGCAGACGACATCGCGGAACGTGGTACTACCGCTCTCATCCCCACCGGGCTCCGGCACTTGAGGGCACGAAGCGCCGCCTTGCTCTCCAAGGACCTCCCAGCCCGACCGTGGGGGCATATCGGCCCGTGCAAGCGTTCCCTCGAGCCACTTGTAGTCGGGGGCGCCGGTCCCATGCGTATCCGCATGCAGGATCGCGTTCGCATGCGGCCCGCAGGGGATGAATATGGTTCCGGGGACGAGATCCTCGGATGGGGTTGCGGAGAAGACCTCCTCCCCCGCAACCGTGGAGAGGAGGAGGGAGTCCCCCTCCTCTGCACCGATCTCCAGGAGATCGAACGGGTGGATGAAGCAGCGGCTTGTTTCACGGGAGTATGCAGGGGTATCTTTGCGGTAGAGCTCCCTGCCCTGCGTGATCGTCCTCCCGCTTGTGATAAAGACCCTCATCAACGGTTATCAGGCTCCAGGGACGATAACGGTTTCGAATGATCATTAACAAAAGCCTCCTGTTAAGTCAATTCCATGGTACGGGTTGCACCGCTGAGACCATGGCATGAACCATCCACCACCTGTGGCTACCGCCCTCACCCCTGCCCCCACCCCCGACGTGAGGAACTCTATGGTCCGATGCCGGAATGGAGGAACTCCACCTCAGCATCGCTGCCAAACGACGGTTCCCCACCGGGTATCGCCATGCACTGTCCCTGACCCCAGGAGGGGGGGTACTGCCGCGAAATGATGGTTTGTGAAGATAGATGCGAAAATTACGATGAAGCAGCCGACTAAACCACCGGAAATTCTGCCATCTTCTGCTTCTCCGACTCAAACCCCTCGCTGAGCTCAAAGAGTTCCCTCCTGCTGAGGTTGTGCTCAGCGCGCGGGAAGATCCCATCCTCCTCCGCAACAAAGTGCGCCCCGATACGATCCCTCAGCTCGGTAAGTGTCAGCATCCACGCCACATCCCCAAGCGGGATCACATCGAGGCGGGCAAGCAGATCCCGTATCTCACCATGTTCTCGGATGGATTGCCCGATCTCCTCCGGCATCGCGCCCCGGAGCCGCGCATACAAGGTGACCTCCTCTGCATGCAGATGCCCCAGCAGCTCACGGTGAAGCGTGAGGCGCCGGATGTCCCGAGTATCAGGATTCCCTGCGAGCTCCTCCAGAATGTTCCGGATAAAGTCATGATCAGCCCTGATCAGATCGAGGATATGTGCCATACGCCCGGCTGCCCAATGGGCGGTGCCACACTTAACTGTTTCGTAGCGGGGCTCGAAAATAGGGGGGGCGCCGATGCCCGTGTACCCGCGCCCTCAGCGTGCCGCAACCGCCATCACGCTTCTCTTTGCCTCCTCGTACTGGCTGTTGAGGCTTGAGAGTTCGTCGCCGCCCATCCTCCGCTGCATCTCGACAAAGATTGTCCCCTCCTCCTCGCGGATGTGATGTTGCAGATTCTCCTGGATCACCTTCAGCTTCGCCACCCAGACCTCCTCGTCTGACGTAGATACACCATCGAGCTGGCTTGAGCAACGTCTTGACCGCACCATGCTCCTCGATGGCCTCGAAGGCGATATCCCGCGTCTCCGTCACCTCTTTGAGTCTCGGATAGAGGACCTGCTCCTCTCCTATGACGTGCGGCATGAGGTTCTCTTTCAGGGAACTGTACTTCTGTTCCCGGCCGCTGACGCCTTTGTTCGCGAGTTCCGAGAGTATCGAGAGCACCACCTTATGCTCCTGCATCAGGGTATCAACGATTGTCTGTGCCATCTCACCACTTCCCCGCTCACATGCGGAGAACCACCCTGGTGAGGTGTCAGAATATATGTATTCTGGTGCCCGGAGATCTGACGGATCGCCGGGGAAGCGTTCTAACCCCCCCGGCCTCCCTCGGGCCGGTAACGCTCGATCGGGCCTGCCGCCTCCAGCCTTCCACCCGAGAGGACAGATATGGCGCCATGGCCACATGCAACCAGGCACCGCCGCCCGGACTGGATAAGATCCTTATCCAGGTCTGCAATCAGTTCAAGCAGCGCAATGCGCTCAGTGCGTGCAAGGTCGCTATCGACGTTGACCGAGGTCACCAGGAAGTCGGCCAGCGAGTTATAGCGCCTCCGTTCCTCATCGAGGCTTCCGAAGTTGATCAGCGTATCAGCAGTGAAGATGATCCCATGCTCCAGGCATAAGAAGTAGACCTGTCCGTGCAGGTGCCCGCCCAGGGACTCGAGGACCTCGAACTCAAGGTCATGGACCCTGAAGCGGGTGAGGATGGGAAAGATCGAGCGCATACCGATACTCTCCTCCGGAAAGAGGGCGGGGCTCTCCGGCGGGGCGAAGTGCGAGAAGAGGTTGATGATGGTCGTATAGACTTCCTCGAGGATCGAGGACTCGCTCCGTGAGCCGTAGGCCCGGTTCGCCTGGCGGATGATCGCAAGCGATCCCGTGTGCATATACGCCTCTGCCCCAAAGAGCCCCCCCGCTCCGCAGTGGTCAGCATCGGCGTGGGTGATATAGATCCTCCGGATCTTTCGGAGATCTCCAAGACCGTAGTGCTGGAGCATCCGCACCACGTCCTGGTGGTAGATGCCGTAGCCGGTATCGATCATGACGACCTCGTCGGGGCCGCAGAGCAGGAAGATGTTCCCGCCGCCCGGCATCTGGAAACAGAAGACCTCGACGACATCACTGATCCGGATACGCTGGACGTCCGCGTAGAACCCCTCCCCGGTGGTCTCCTGAAGCGTTCTCCCGGTGATGAGGATGCATTCAAAGGCTTCTCGCGGATCTTGGCCGAGGCTCTGGAGCTCCTGGACGATATGGTTGACGTCGTGCAGGAGGGAGAGGAGGAACCCATCCTCCGCACTCCCGATCAGTCCCCGCACCGCCTGGGCGAACCTGACGTAGAAGACGGTATCATCGAGTCTCTCCCCAGTTGTGTCGTACTCGAGGATCTCAAGCCGATACCGAGATTTCAGCCGATCGAGCAGACTCTCCACGATCGCCGACTCTTCGACGTTCAGGCTGATGGTGACCCTTCCGGGATCAGATCGGCGGTCATCAAAGTCGATGTAGGCGATGTTTGCGCCCGCTCCGGTGATGTAGGTGAGGAGGTCGAAGAGAGCCCCGGGCTTATGGGGGAGGTATACAGAGAACTTGAGAAACCCAAGCGTGGGGAGCGTCTCCTGGAGGTAGCCGATCGCATGGAGATCTTCCTTTCAGCCGGTGGCAGGTCTCCGGCCCGGCGGTCACCTCAAAAAAGACTGTTGCGGGGTCGATCCGGCGATCATACTGTATACGGTTGATGTTGCCCGAGTAGGATTTGATGATCTCGGCAGCACGGTGAAGTGCTCCCGGCTCGTCGGGCATCCTTGCAACAAAGGAGTATCTGTTCACCCGGCTCACCTGATACCTGCAGGTAGGTGAGCGAGCACCCTATATCCATCTTGTGAAGCGTGATAGAGAGATGGGGGGGTGCGGAGGGACCCATAACATGATTCACCGGCCAATGCGCCGGAAGAAGGCCGTGACCGCTATGGCTCCAAGAACAAGAGCAGGAGAGAGACCGGGCGCTTCCTGCTGCACTGGCTCTGTGGTATCCCCGGGAATTATGGAATCTGTCCCCTGATCACCCTGCATATCACCAAGGATTGCGACCGGCGGGGTCGTGGTCTCCGGGGCGGTCGTATCCTGTTCCAGGATCGTGGTCGGCGGCATCTTCGCGGTGAAGGCAAAGTAGTAGATGTTCCGGTTATCAGATCCTGCGACCAGGTAATCGGCAGATGATGAAAACGAGACTGCGGTGACGGCGCAGTCCGCCTCTCCCACGCCCCCGACCCTGCCAAACTCCCAGAGCGACGTCCCGGCATCGCTCAGCAGGTACACATACCCTCCGTCGGTCCCGGCACCGATCCGTGAACCGTCCGCGCCAAGGTGGATACCAGTGACCGGACAGTCACCCGACCAGACGGCTCCCCCGCGCCCTTCGCTATCCAGCAGGAGGACCATGGAGCCTCTGGTTCCGGCAGCGATGGATCTGTTGGCCGACACTGAGATGCTCTGGATGGTGCTTCCCACATCATACTCCCAGAGGACTTCTCCCCACAAGTCCAGAAGACGTATGAAACCGTCCTCAGTTCCTAAAACAACGAATACACCCTCAGGATCGATTGCAACGGCGGTGATAGCGCTTCCNGACTGCACCTTCCAGAGGAGATCGCCCTGACTGTTGGTGAGGAGAGCGTCCCCTTCAGCGGTCCCGGCGACGCAGTATTCTCCCTCCGGGGATATGTCGGCTCCAAACACCCTGCCCCCTGCATCCATCGTCCAGAGAACCCCGCCGCTACCATCAAGCAGAACGNTCCAGTTCCCGGTTCCTGCNACGATGGCACTCCCATCGACCGTGATCCCAAGCCCCGCGATCGGGGTACCAGATTGGTGAGTCCAGAGCACGTTACCGGTGCTATCTAAGAGGACAACCTCCCCTCCGGTGGTCCCTACAGCAACCGACGACCCATCAGCGGGCATATCGATCGCAGTCACCGCATCCCGAAATCTGTGCTTCCAGAGCAGGGCATCGGAAAGCCCGGAGCTCTCATAAGAACCCCCTTGCGATACACTGCTACCGGATTCAGGGACAATAGAGAGCACTGTCTTGACCACCACTCCCTGTGGCACGACGCCGGCGGCGTCATCAGAGCTCTGCGCCTGGCCAACTCCGGCGATGAGGCAGAGGAGAACGAGACAGGGAAAAATTCTCCAAACCCCTCGCCACCTTGGGGCTTTTGGGCGCTCTACGTGACTCCTTTGAAATATTGGGTCCCGGGGACCCCCACTCCATGTCATGGTGTGCAGTGATACTGAGCGCTGATATTTAAACCTATCTCAGGCGCAACAGTAAGATAGACGCCTTTTTATTTTTACACCGCTATTATATTCCCCCCTCGCCCCTACCACGCCACCCCAGCGGCCGGGGAAGTACCGCCCTCCAATAGTGTTTTACGAAACACCCCGGTCATCTGAGATCCCACGTGGGCGTTTGCGCCTGCATGCGCTCAGGGCACGGTCCTCCATCGAGGTGCGCAAAAGCCCATGGCGATAGCCGTCAGTGGTCCACGGCACGGGGACGAGCTTTTACGGGGCGGATCGGGTCTGACACCAACCTTTACCAGGGAGGAAGCGAGCGCTGGAGTGGGGCTAGGACCTCCCGACCCATCAGGCCCGGGCGATCTTCGCCTCGAGACCCCGAGCCCAGGCACGGACAGCCTCCTGATCCCGGAAATCGCCCGCCTTTGCCCTTATAAGCCTGATGATCATCTGGTCTGCGGAGGACAGGCGATCGCTCTCCAACCTCCCAGGGAATATACCGATATCCACAGGACTGGCAAGCACCCTGACCGAACCCATCGATGCCTCAGCCTTTCCGGTGGCATCAGGGGTCCCACCGGCAACCGAGAGCCCTACGGCAAAATAGGCGATCGGTATATCACGGAGGAACTTCTGGTGCCGCTCGACAAAGACCTGTGCTTCGGGGAGCCACTTCCCCATGTATATCGGGCTCCCGACAATGACCGCCCCGTATGGGGTGAGATCATCGATCTCACCGACCGGCCGCACATCAACCCTGGCACCTCCCTTCCGGAGTTCATCACCGATCTCCTCAGCCACCTCAGCGGTCGAACCGTAGCGGGTGGCATAAGCAACAAGAATCGTACCGCTCATACTACAGCAATATCCCACCCGATCGGACTTATCCGTTATGGATGGTCAGGAGCTAGATTCTTATGGGATGGTCCCCCCGTACGGGGGAATGGTGATCAGAGAAGAGAATACCGGAATATGGTACAGCCGGGGACAGGTCTTTTGCACTGCAAAGGAGTTTGACAAAGCGATCGCCTGCTACGATAAGGCCCTTGAACTCTCTCCCGATGATCCTATCGCATGGAGGCGAAAGGGCTTTGCTCTCCTCAAAGCCGGCCGCTACGGCGAGGCTGCCGCCAGCTTCGATCAGGCGCTCACCATCGATCCGGGGGATGCGACGACATGGCAACGGAANGCGTATGCCCTCTCATGCCTCGGGGAGCATGAGGNCGCCATCGCCTGCTGTGACACCGCGCTCATGNTGGACCCTGGNTACATCCTCGCCTGGCAGAACCGGAGATGGCTGTTCAGAACGATCTGCAGACACGGTGGAGCAGTCATCGCGGCCAACCCGGACCATGGACCCGCGGTATGGCGCCAGGAGAGAATACACGAGAAAATAGACCTCGAGGCGCTCACATCAGATATCCAGGAAGCTGAAGGACTCATCGAAGTGCCGGCCTGCATCCGCGAAGTGGCCACGGAACGGGACTATGGCAACGTCGGGCTCGCGCGGACGGTGCTCCGGGAACTGGTCGGGCGGGCGGAGGCGACCCCCCGCCCATGACGATGCCGGAAGAAAAGCCTGTCTTCACCGGTGCGCAAAGAACGCATCCACCCGGCCATCGTCGGTCACCGCATCTATCCGCGCAAACCCGACCCGCTCGAACTGGACGACGCTCCCCACCTCTCCCGCAACCAAAGGCTCGCAGAACCCCTCGACATCCCCATCCTGCGTATGAAGGGTGCAGGGGATCTTTGCATTCGCTGGCAACCACTGGATTATCGGCGCCCGTTCACGTCGGGCATCCTCGAGGGCCTCTCCGGCATATGAGAGGTGCGGGATCCCCCCATCCCACGTGATCCGGACATTATAGAGATCCTTTAGCCTGACCATACCCCGCCCCTCGATATCCGCCTCCGGGAGGAGGACCCTTCCATCAGTGATGAGGGTCCTGACCCCCCGCGCGAGATCACCCGGATGGAGGAGCGCACGGGCCTCGTGGACCGGCGCGCCCTCTACGACAACCTCGATCGGATCCGGCACGAAGAAGTATCGGTTCGCCTTCGGATCGATGATCTCCTTGTTCTGGGCGTAGAGATTCTCCCATGAGAACGTGATATCGGTCTCTCCCATCCCGATATCGACCACCGCCTCCCGGACAGCCTCAGGCTGGATCCCGCGGCGCGCGATCGCCCGGAGCGTCCCGAGATGCAGATCGTCCCACCCGGTGTAGACCCCGCTCCTGATACCCTCCCGCATACTCGACGTCGAGAGGACAACCCCCGATATCCCCATCCGGCCGTAATGGTAATAGATCGGAGGCTTCCACCTGAAGTAATTGAAGATATAGCGTTGCCTTCCCGTGTTTGCGATATGATCCTTCCCACGGATCACGTGGGTGATCCCGAGGAGGTGGTCATCGATCGCGACCGAGAAGTTCATCAGTGGAAAGACGGTGGCATCCAGCGCCCGGGGATGGGCAGGCGTATTCACGATCCGCATCGCCGAGTAGTCCCGCATCGCCGGGTCAGGGTGAGTGAGATCCGTCCTCACCCGGACGGTTGCGTGNCCCTCATAGAACTCCCCATCAAGCATCCGCTGCCAGAGCTCCAGATTCTCATCGACCGTCTGATCCCGGCAGGGACAAGCCTGCTTCTCGAGCTTCAGGCTCCTGAACCACTCGGCGTCACAGACACAGACGTAGGCGCCACCGAGCTCGATGAGCTTCTGGCACCAATCGTAGTAGATCTCAAGCCGATCGCTCTGGTAGACAACGTCGGTGATACCAAGCCCCAGCCACTCGATATCCTCACGCACCATCTCGTATGCCGCGGGATCAACCCTTCTTGGGTCCGTATCCTCGATACGGAGGACGTATCGACCCCCATACCGCCGAACATAGTAGTCGTTTAAGATAGCCGCACGGGCATGGCCAAGATGCAGCGGCCCGCTCGGGTTTGGCGCAAATCGCATCACAACGCCGCCCTCCACCCCCTCGAGGGCAGGAAGATCCCGCGAGCGATCCCGGGGCTGGCTGAGCTCGCTGAGGAGCTCAGGGGCGAGCTCCTCAAGAAGCCTCCTCCGCTCAGGCCCGGCCATCACCGCAACCTCCGCGACCACCCTCCCTGCAAGGGGACCGACCTCGCGAACCCGGCTCCGGAGCTCAGGATGATTCCCGAGCACCGCACCGATGACCGCTCCGCTTTTTGGGGCACTATCGTGTTTCACTGCGTTCTGCAGAGCGTAGATGAAGAGCAGATGTTCGATATCAGTGGTCATACCCTCAGAAACTCCGATCTATGAAGAAGTCCACAATCTCGCCGAGCAGGCGCTTCTCCTCCGTGTCAGGGAGGAGCGCAAGAGCCTCCTTTGCCACGCCCGCCCGCTCGATCGCCGTGGCCCGGACCTCGTCGATGACGCCGGCACCCTCAAGGAAGGTGACCAGCTCATCGATCTCTGTGTCTGAGAGATCCTTTCGATACGGAGCAAGATCCAGACCCTTCTCCCGCGCCCTGATCGCGATCAAGGTCTGCTTACCCTCCCTGATATCTGATGCCCGGTCTTTCCCGCTCTCTTCGCTGCTCGCATAGAGATCGATCAGGTCATCCTGTATCTGAAACGCCATACCACTGTTCACACCAAACTGGTAGAGGGCATCGGCCTGGACCGGGTTTGCACCCGCAAGTATCCCGCCGATCGCGGCAGACGCGCCGTAGAGCACACCGGTCTTCTTACTGACCATCTCCAGGTACTCCGCCTCAGAGACATCCTCCCTCGCTTCAAACGCTATATCCATACCCTGCCCCTCACAGATCTCGGTGCATGTCCGGGCAAGCATCTTCACCGCACGGATCTTCTCGAGATCTCCAGCATTGGAGAGACATATGAACTCAAATGCCTTTGCATACAGCACGTCCCCTGCGAGGATCGCTATCGGCTCACTCCAGACCGTATGCACCGTCGGAACACCACGCCGGGTGACGTCCCCATCCATGATATCATCATGGATCAGGGTGAAGTTGTGTGTCAGCTCAAGCGCGAGGGCCGCCGGGATCAGATCATCCGAGCTCCCCTTCTTCACAGCGTCCGCAGCGAGGATGACAACCGCCGGACGGAGCCTCTTTCCTCCCGCATGGAGCAGGTGNGCGCTCGCCTTGAAAAGGTCGCTATAGGCGCTCCCGAAGTAGCGGTTGATCACCTTATCCATTCTGTCGGCGTTCCTCTCCAGGTAGTCTTTAAGCGTCGTCATGCCCCTCCCNCCTACTTCACTGAAATTCTCTGCCCGTTGCGCAGGATATGGAGGTCGTCTCCGAGGGTGTACCCGATCTCCTCTGCGAATTTCGCGTAATTACCGGTCATATCGATATCACCGTGCGAGGGGATGACATGCTGCGGGTTTAANAGGTGCANGAACTCGTAGTGGTCCTCCCGGTAGGCATGACCCGAGACGTGCAGCTCATCAAAGATCCGCGCACCCGCCATCCGCGCACGGGCCTCAACCAGGTAGCGCTGCCCGTGGTTCATCGGGTTCGGAATCACCTTGGCCGAAAAGAGGATCTTGTCGCCCTTCTCCAGCCGGTACGGGGTGTCCCCCATCACAATCCTCGTCAGGATAGCTCCTGACTCCCCCTGGTGCCCGGTGACGATCGGGAGGAACTTGTCCTTCCCGGTCTTCATGATCCGCCGTAGCGTCCGGTCGACGGTCCGGCGGTTGCCAAACATCGAGAGCGTATCAGGAAACGCAACCAACTTCAGCTGTTCAGCAGCCGAGCTGTAACGCTCCATCGACCGCCCGAGCAGGACCGGTTTCCTGCCGATCTCATGAGCACATTCGGCGATGGTCTTTACGCGTGCGATATGTGACGAGAACGTCGAGACGAATATACCGCTCTTGTCATCCTCGTAACTGGTGAGGGTATCCCGGACCAGATCCCGCGCGATCTTCTCGCTCGGGCAACGTCCCTTCTCACTGATGTTTGTGCTCTCGACGATCAGGGCGAGCACACCCTCCTTCCCGAGCTGACGCAGTCGGGCGAAGTCAGGCGGCTCTCCAAGCACCGGCGTCCGGTCAAGCTTGAAATCGTTTGCGTAGACGATCGCACCCCGTGGTGTGTGCAGGACCGGAAAGACGGTATCGATGATCGAGTGCTGGCTCCGCACAAACTCGAGTGTGAGGTGCGGAGAGATGGTGTAGCGCTGGCCGGCCTTCAAGGCGAAAAGTTTATTGTTCACCCCAAACTTCTGCTCACCTGCGATCTGCTGTCTGATCAGCTCCGACGTATAGGGAGTGCTTATGATCGGGGCATTGTAGCGGTGCGCAAGCTTTGGTATCGCACCGATATGGTCCAGGTGCCCATGCGAACAGACGATCGCCTTGACACTCCCCTCTATCGCATTCATGATGGTATCATCAGGAATGGCCTTCATCTCGATCAGGTCCAGGGAATGCATATTCTCGATATCAGCATCCTCATGGATCATGACCTGGTCGAGGCGCAGGCCCATATCAAAGATGACAATTTCTTTCCCGCAGCGGACGGCAGTCATATTTCTGCCGACTTCGTTATATCCGCCCACTGCTATGATCTCAATATCCATGTATCCTCCTTGTGAGAATTTTTTTTTGTAGTCAGTCGATCTCTTCAATCATCTGCCGGGTCAATCCGGTTATATACGTCCGTGCGTGCGAGAGATCCTGTATCGTCCGGGATCCCGTCAGAAACATAGCAACACGGAGCTCGCGGTGGATGGCCTCGATGGTTGCAGAGAGCACATCATCACCCTCCATAGCCGCTTTTAAGAGGGGGAGCGCCATACCTCCAAGATCCGCCCCGAGTGCGATCGCTTTTGCGATATCTACTCCTGATCGAAGTCCGCCCGTTGCAATGATCGGGCCTCCTGTCGCCCGCACCTCACGGAGGCTCACCACCGTCGGTATGCCCCAGGAGAGGAACGCGTTCCCGAGCTTGATGAGGCCGGGATCTCTTGCCCGGAGACACTCGACCTTCGTCCAGGATGTCCCTCCATAGCCGCCGACATCGATGGCACCTGCTCCTGCATACCAGATTGCCCGTGCAGTTCCGGCTGATATGCCCGAACCGGTCTCCTTCACGATGACCGGGCAGGAGAGCTCTGTGCAGAGGTTGCGCAGTGCTTCAAGGCATCCTGCTGCATCATGATCGCCTTCTGGTTGAATCGCTTCCTGAAGCGAGTTTACGTGGATGGCGATCGCATCTGCGTCGATCATATCGACAGCCCGCTCTGCCCACTCGATACCGTGGTCACGGAGCTGGATGATTCCCAGATTCGCGCAGAGGAAGGCATGCGGCGCCTCCTCCCGCACGACGGTGAAACTCCCTTCCAGCTCGGGGTTCTCCAATGCCGCTCGCTGAGAACCGACACCCATACCAAGGTTATACCGTTCGGCAGCACATGCGAGCCGCCGGTTCACCTCAAGGGTATCCGGATGTCCTCCGGTCATCGCCGCAATGAAGAGGGGGGAGGCGAGTGTTCGGCTGAGGAACCGGGTTCCGGTCTCGATCGCGTTCATGTCACACTCCGGAAAGGCGTTATGGACCAGCCGCACATCCCCAAACCCGGCGTCACCGGCCTCGATGGGCTGCTCGCAGCAGATGACCAGGTGGTCCCGTTTCCGTGCTGATGTGACGGTCTCTTCCCTCATGGTACGCCTCTTCTCCGGGTCACGATCGTCCCGCCATGCTCCGCGCCGTCCAGAAACCGGCCCACCTTCGAGACATGGAAGATATGTGAATCGGTGCCGGCATCGGCAAGCGTCAGGAGCTCTTCGAGCTTGCCCCGCATGCCCCCGGTAACGTCGGTGTTTCCGGACCCGCCGACATCAAGCGTCCCGACCATACCCCGGTCGATACGCGAGACGACCGCTCCGTCCTGCAGGACTCCCGCGACGTCGGTCGCAAGCCCCACCCGTCTGCTCCCGAGCGCGACGGCAAACCGGGTCACGAGCTGATCGCCCGAGACGATGCAGGCTCCCTTCAGGCGGTCCATCACCACATCGCCGTGCAGCACGGGGACAATACCGTACCTGATCATTTCGGCGATATGACGGGTCTCAAGTGAGGCCAAACGGCCGCCTTCAGCGAGAGCCAGATCGAGGGGGTGGATGCCAATCGCTTCAACACCAGCATCCCGCAGAGCGCCGACCACTGCAGCGTTCAGGCGGGAGACAGCGGCATGCGTGAAGTAGACCCCGGGAACGGTCTTTGCATCAAGCCCATCGTTGATACGATAACGCCTGGCCTCCGGGTGCCCGCACGAGCCCGCACCGTGGACGATCACATGTGTCGTGCCGTCCCGTGCGGCTATCTGATCCGCGATCTCGCGCAGGCGAGCATGATCTATTGTACACTCCTTCGACTTATCAGTGATCACACTCCCCCCCAGTTTCAGTATCACGGTCTCAGTCATGCTTCTCTTTTCTCGCGCCGACGGTATCGATGGTGGTTATGATCGCCCTCCCATTGCAGGCCTCAATGGCACCGGCGACCCGGTTCTTTGCGCGCTTCGGGCAGAGGGCGATGATACATCCCCCGCCGCCGGCTCCGGTGATCTTTGCCCCGTAGGCCCCGCTCGCCCGTGCGGCGAGTATCAGCCTGCTGCTTGTGGGATGACCGACGCCAAGCGCCTCCAGGAGGGCGTTATTCATGTCCATGCACCGCCCAAGTTCCTTTGGGTTATGGATGCTATGGAGGGCGGCAAACGTCACGGCGCCGATAGCGTCCAGGATCGGATCTACAATCTCGGGACGTTTCGCTCTCAGGTCTCCAACCATCTCCACCATCTTCGTGGTGCTATGCGGCACCATGGTGTTTCCTACGACAAGCTGGAGCCCCTGAGGAGGAAGCCTCCGCCTGGCGTCCCCGCTGATGAGCACTATCCCACCGTTTGTGGAGACGTAGGTATCGGTGGGGCTGGCCCTTCCTCGCTGGACCTTCTTCTCGATGGTAAATGCCATATCCGCTATATCCTCACGGGCNTNTCCGAGACCGAACTCGTCGTTGATCGCGCAGAGGGTCGCCACCGTCACTGCTGCAGATGATCCAAGCCCCGACGAACTCTGGAGCTGTGAGCGAATGTAGACACTCCCCCAAACGCCCATCCGCTTGAAACATTCGTTGATGTAGGGCGATCGGGGCCGCGTCGGGTTGCGAGACTTCCTCACCGTGACAAAGACACGGGGTTTGATCGCCATCGCTACACCGGGTTTCCCGTAGACCACCGCATGCTCGCCGAAGAGGAAGACTTTGCCCGGCGCGCTCCACGTTGCCAATTACACCACCGCTATCGCCGCATACCCCACTACCTGGTTGAAGTCTCCCGTCACATCACCGCTGGTCGCGTACTGTAGCAGCTCCCCCTTCTCTGCACCGAACGCCTGGCAGGCGATGCACATGGCTGCTATCGGGCCGTAGCCGCAGACCGTGGCGCCGGTCTCCTGAAGTCGGTGGTAGAACTCCGACACATCCAGGGTTTTGAGCGCATCGATCGCGTAGATGTCCTGTCTGCGGGCAACATCTTCCGGGACGTAATGAGAGAAGTCGCTTGAGGCGACGATCCGCACATCCCTCCCGGTACGCTCTATCGCCTGGATCAGGTGCCCAGCAAGGTCTCCTGCTGCCTCGTAGCCCTGATGTCCCATCATGATAGGCGCAATCTTCGCCCTCGGGAACCGGTATTTGATGATAGGCATCTGCACCTCGATGGAGTGCTCATCCCGGTGCGCCGCCTCATCTATCCCGATGCCCAGTGCATCGATAAACTCTGTATCGATATCGACGATCCCGAGCGGTGTCTCCCACGGCGTGGCGGAGGCGGCGGTCACATATCCCCGGTGACTCGGACCGATGACGACAAACGTACCATCAAAATCAGGTAGTATGGTAGAGAAGGCACAAGCTCCGACCTCTCCTGAGTAGATGTAGCCCGCATGGGGAGCGACGATGCCCCGGGCATCGATACCTGGAGCCCCCCGCTGGAAGAATCTCTCCAGCAGTTGCTCCAGATGCCGGGGCTCAGCAGGATAGAACATTCCTGCTACACTGCATGGCCGCATATCCATCAATGTCTGAGCTTCTTTGTGCCCTGCCTCTTATAACTCTGTCTCAAAGTCCTCGGGCGTGAGCGAAGTGGTCACCCCGCGCAGGCGGAGCACCTCCCTTGTCAGGAGGTAGTAGATCATCGAGAGCGCTTTCCTGCCCTTGTTATTGGTGGGGATGACAACGTCGATGTACTTTGTCATGTTGTTGGTGTCGCAGAGGGCAACGATCGGGATACCCACCTGGACCGCCTCGGTGATCGCCTGGGCATCACCGATGGGGTCGGTCGCCACGATCACATCCGGCTCGACGTACCTGGTCAAGCCATGCAGGCGCTGGTTGGTGAGCATCCCCGGGATGAAACGACCGATGACCGCCATACCGCCGATGGCATCGGCGAACATCTTCGCCGGATACTGGCCGTACTGCCGGGAGGTGACGACCAGGATCTTTGCCGGTTCATACTGCGCGAGGAACTTCGCGGCGGTCTTGATCCGCTCGTCAGTGGCCTGGATGTCCAGGATGTACAGTCCATCCCCGCGGACGCGGTAGATGAACTTCATCATATCTTTGTTCTTCTGCTGGGTTCCGATATGCACACCTGCTGCAAGGTACTCCTCCACAGGTATCAGTGGCTCTTTCAGTTCGATTTCCAGTTCGCTTCCAGTCAAGCTAGATCAGCTCCTCTATACGAATTAGTTCATTTAATTTGGCAATCCTCTCTCCGCCGACAGCGCCGGTCTTGAGGTATATGCACTCGAACGCGGTTGCCAGGTGGGCGATCGTTGTATCGGTGGTCTCTCCGGACCGGTGGCTCATGACCGTCTCCATGCCGCTTCCCTGGGCGAGACGTATCGCCTCGAAGGTATCGGTGAGTGTCCCTATCTGGTTTGGTTTGATCAGCACGCAGTTTGCCGCGCAGGTCTCGATACCCTTCATGATCCGTTCAACGTTGGTCACGAAGAGGTCGTCCCCGCAGATCAGGCAACGATCCCCGACCGTTGCCGTAAGATCGGCAAACCCTTCAAAGTCCTCCTCGGTGAGGGGATCTTCGATGTAGATGAGGTTGTAGCGGTCGACCAGGTCAGCCATGTAGGCGACCTGCTCCTCACGGGTCCGCACAGTATCCTTGTAGCGATACTGGTTGCCGTCCCAGAGTTCNCTTGCCGCCACGTCGATTCCCATACGGACTTCGACGTTCATCTCGTCAGAGACGCCGGCGATCGCTTCGTTTATGATCTCAAACGCTTCAGTGTCAGATATCGCGGGTGCCCAGGCACCTTCGTCGCCTTTCCCTGAGAGCTTTCCGCGTTCCTGCAGGATCTTCTTCACCGCCGCATGAACCGCGGCGTTCACAAAGACCCCCTCCGATGCGCTGGAGGCGCCGGTGGGAACCACCAGGAACTCCTGGATGGATGTTGCGTTCGGCGCATGCGCGCCTCCACCGATGACGTTGCCCAGGGGCCGGGGAGTCGTATCGGCGAATGCGCCGCCAAGGTAGCGGAAGAGGTCGAGGTCAAGGGATGATGCTGCTGCTTTTGCGCACGCAAGGGAGAGTGCTACAGCAACGTTCGCACCGATCGAGCTGAAGTTGGGTGTCCCGTCGATCTCGTGCAACCGTGCATCGAACAGGATCTGGTCGCGTGTATCCTCACCGATGAGTGATGGAATCAGGTTTGCCTCTGCATCCTCGACAGCCTGACGCGGCGACCGCACCCGGGCCTCATGGGTCCCGGTGCTGGCGCCGCTCGGTGCCGCAGACCGGCCAAAACCCCAGCATGTGTGGATTTCAGCCTCGACGGTCTCGTTTCCCCGGCTGTCCAGGATAACTCTCAATTTTATGTCTTCGATGGTCGTCATCAGTTCACTACTTTCTCTTCACCGTTATAGGGATCACGCCCTGATCATACTCTTCCAGTGCGATCTCGAGCGGCTCTATCAGTGTCGTTTTAATCAAAATCGGTGCACCCATCGATATCTGCAGAGCGCGGGCCCCTATAATCCGTGCTCTCTCATACCGGGTATAAGATTCCATCGTGCAGCCTCAAAATCTTTCATAATAAGATGGGGTCGCTGAGATTTGAACTCAGGTTACAGCGTCCCGAACGCCATAGGATGTCCAGGCTACCCTACGACCCCCTCACTGGTACGGGCTCAGGTCCTCCACTGTCTCTTTATGCGTCAGCAACATCCGCCTGCAACAGTACCGCTCCAGGCCGAGCTGGTCGAGGATCCGTTTTGGATCCTCTCCCGCCTCCCGCCGCTCGCAGAACTCCTTCCAGGCTGAGGAGATGACCTTACCGCATGTAAAACATCGTACGGGTATCATAGTAATGTACCTGCTCTCCTTATATCTTCACCGGTAAGACTTCTGGAACCTTGCCCGTGCACCCGGACCATGCGGCTTCTTGGACTCCTTCTGCCGTGAGTCATTCACGAGCAGGGTGCGGTCGTACACCAGGAAGGCATCTTTGATCAACGGATCGTTGTGCCATTCCACGATGCCACGCGCAAGCGCCGTGCGCACCGCCTCAGCCTGGCCCATCACGCCGCCGCCAGAGACGTTGATCGCTGCATCGACGCCGTCGAGTGCGTTTGGAACCAGCAACAGGGGTTCAGCGATCTTCATGCGCACCAGTTCGGTCCCATAGACCTCCAGGGGCACAGAGTTGATGCGAACCCGGCCGTTGCCGGTCTTCAGGGTCGCNCGGGCGACTGCTGTCTTCCTCTTCCCACTGGTATTGANGATCTTTGCCATTCTATCATCCCTAATCTAATATTTTGCTCCAAGGTTGGTGCTGATCGCCCCGACCGTCACGTACCTCGAGCTGCTCAATCGGTTGATGTGGGCTACCTCCAGAGGTTCGCTCTCNGTCCCGGCGAACTCGGCCGGGACGCCGACGTAGACCTTGATCCGCTTGAATGCTGTAGCACCGCGTTCGCGCTTGTACGGGAGCATCCCCCGGATGGTGCGCTTGACGATGTGGTCGGGTCGGCGCGGGTAGAACGGCCCTCCTTCGCGGGATCCNCGGTCGCGTTTCTTGTAGTAGGCCGCAAGAACGTATGCACGATCCCCGGAGACGATTGCCTTTTCTGCGTTCACGATGGCGATCTCCTCGCCGGCGAGCGCGCGCCCTGCGACGACGCTAGCCATTCTCCCGAGCAGTAATCCATCTGCATCGATAACTGTAACCATCCGTCTCACCTGAGGATCCGGACCCTGCTTCCCTTCGGGTTATCCCGAACGAGGTCCTCTATGGTCATGCACGTCCCGTTGGCACCGATGATCTTGCTCATCGCGGCCTCGGAGAAGTCGAGCGCGGCGACCGTCACCGGCAGGCTGACTGCACCGCTGCCAAGCACCTTGCCGGGCACCAGGATCGTCTCGCCCTCACTTGCGTAGCGGTCGATCTTGCTGAGGTTTACCTCGGCGTAGTTCTTCCTGGGCGCATCCAGTCTCCTCGCGATCTCGCGCCAGATATTCGCCTCATGTACACGTGACGCGTCTTTGAGCGTCACGATGAGGGCTGCCAGCCGGGGGTTCGTCTTATTCGTAATCTTCGTCATTCAGTCCCCTCTCCCGTAATCTCGTTTATCACGTCTACCAGGTCATCTGATGTCTTCTGGATGTACTGTAGCGCTCTCTCGATGATCTCCCGAACTGGCATCGATCCGTCGCTCTCCACCACAAAGATAAACCGGTTCTCGTCAGCATCGATATGGATGGCCGGCTCGTTTCCGATGCCGCCGGCAAGGCATGCCCGTTCGCAGAGCCTGCAGAGAGAACAGGATTCTTCTCGATCCCTGACGACCCGGACCCGCTCATTCCCGGGCTCGAGCACATCTCGCGGACATTCATCGATGCACATGCCGCAGCCATCGCACCTCTCGTCGACCGTGATCCGCGGATAGTTCTTGTAGCCGCAGGCAGTCGTCGCCTGCCACTTGGCATGCTCTTTTGAGGTGTCGACGGTGGCGTATGCCTCGAGTACGACCTTCTGGTCTTTATCGAGGATGATGATGGGGATCTCCCCTTCAGCNGGTGCGGCATCGGGGTCCTGAGGTATCAGGTCACTTGAGTAGACCGTTCCGGGCCCTTCGACGGAGAGCGTGTAGGTTGCCGTGCAGAGCGGGCAGCCCTCCCCCTCGCAGGTGCACTCACTCCGGGGCACGTAGCGATCCAGGTCGGTCCGCAGGGGTATGAGCCCCAGACGGTGCGCCAGCATCTCATCAAAGAGAACGCTTGAGTTGTCGTAGATCCGGACGTTGTCGATGGCGAGTGTCGGTACCTCGCTGACCATCGCCCGCCGCAACAGGTTGGCGAACGATATGGATACACCGCTTACGGTGAATTTCGCGACCCTCTCATCCAGGCGAGAAAACGCTATCTCCATCACACTCTCCTTCCTCTCCGGCCACCCTTGCCACGGATGTTGTCGTGGGGAACCGGGGTGACGTCCTCGATACGACCGATCCTCATCCCTGCACGGGCAAGGGCGCGGATCGCTGCCTGAGCTCCGGGACCGGGACTCCGCTGTTTCCCCCGACCGGGTGCGCGCACCCGGACGTGGACGCCGGTGATACCCTTGTCACGCGCAGTCTGGGCGACCTGGGTTGCCATCTGCATGGCNGCGTAGGGTGAACTCTCGTTGCGGTCCTGTTTTACGACCATACCACCGCTGCTCTTGGTCACCGTCTCGGCCCCCGAGAGGTCGGTGATGGTGATGATGGTGTTGTTGAAGGAGGCATAGATGTGGGCGATGCCCCATTTTTCGTCTGCCATTGGTCTCACCTCATCCCTGCACGGGCGATCCTGGCCCTCTCAGGGTGGACGTCGTTCGTGAGCGGGGAGGGACCGTAGTAGGTGATCTCAGACTCCTCAGCCCTCTCAACCCGGTAGCTCGGCACGGTCACCCGGCGACCCGCGATCGCGATGTGCCCGTGGGTGATGAACTGGCGGGCCTGCTTGGGGGAGCGCGCGAGCCCCTTCCTGAGGACCAGCGTCTGGAGACGGCGATCGAGCTGTTGCTCGACTTTCAGAGCGAGGATATCGCCGATATCGGCATCTTCCCCGACGAGNCCGTAGCGGTGAAGGTGGTTGATGAGCTGTTCCCTCTTCTTCTCGTACTCCTCCGGGTTGGTCCCCGCTGACCGNAGCGCAACCAGCTCACGGGCGGCAGTCCGGTACTTTCTCAGCACGCTCTGGGCTTTCCAGACCTCACGCTTGTTCCGGAGGCCGTAATCGATGATAAGCCTCTTTTCGTCTTCAAGCCGGGTCTTCTCAAACCGCCGCTTGGGTGTCGCATATTGTTTGTAATTCTTTCCGGGATATCCCATTCAGTCACCTCTTCATCCTCTCTTCCTGCTGACACCGACCGTTGTGCCCGTCCTTCCGGAGGCTTTGGTGCGCTGTCCACGGACTTTCTGTCCGGTCTCGTGCCGGATGCCGCGGTAGCTGCGCATCTTGCGCATGCGGTTGACGTCATCGCTGACTGCCAGAGTGAGATCCGTTCCAAGGATGTGGCGGGCCTCCCCGGTGTAGACATCCTTTGGTCGGTTCACCATCCAGTTGGGCACCTGTTCGATGTAGGTGTCGACAGCGTCTGCAATCCGTGTGACCGATTCATCGTCCAGCTTGCCGATCGTGGCGCGCGGGTCCACATCGGCGAGCATGGCGATGGTGCGTGATGTGTGCGGACCAACGCCCTTGATGCCGGTCAGCGCGATGTGCACGGCCTTTGTGCCATCGAGATCAGTGTTTCTGATCCGAACAAAGTATTTTATCTCTTCTTCATCCATGTGATCGCCTCATCATCGACGTCGTCGGTGAAAGCGCTGAGGGAGGGATTTGAACCCTCGAGTCCCGAAGGACACAGGTTTAGCAAACCTGCGCCATACCAGGCTTGGCTACCTCAACATAGAATTTCGCATCTTGCGATACTCGCAGCACCAGGGGTGCTGCTCCAGACACAGCATTCTGTTACTTGTGCTTACTAACTTTGGTGAAGTAGAGTAATAAGGGTTGTGGTAGACCGGGAGCACCTGCGCGGTTGATCCGCCTCTCTACCGATAGCGTCGGATCACTCCGGAGAGGTTCGTTCGACGCCGCTCCCGATGAGTGCTGATGCGACGATAGGGAGCGCGATCGTGGCATCGCAGAAGCACTGGACGCGTGGTGACTCTGGCGCCTCCTTGCCCCAGCTGATCGCCTCTTCAAACGTGCACCCCGAGAGTCCGCCCCAGTGCGGGGCGTCGGTGGTGTACTGGATGGCGTAGGCGTGACCGCCGATATGTTGCTCATGGATCGAGGCGATGACCTGGGTCTGCTGGATGAAGTTCTTCGGCACGCCACCGCCGATATATATGACGCCGGTCTTCTGTGCCTCTTCGACCATGCGCGTGATCTCATCGGTATCGGCGAGCTGGTCGACGTCAACGTCAACCCCGCGCCGGCGTGCCATGACGAGGCCTATGCCGATGGAGGAGTCGCCGAGGGCCGGGATGAAGATCGGGACGTCGCATTCGGCGCAGGTGGCTATGAGTGAGTGACCCTCAGGCCGCTCTTTGCGGAGCCAGTCTCCAAGGCGTCGGATGAATTCTCTTGAGGAACCCCGGAACGGTGCGATCTCGTCGGCGAACCGGGCGATCTCCGCATCGACACTGCGAAATTCCTCTTCGTACGCAAAGACGTCGTAGATACGGTCGATCCCTTCTTCAAAGAGCGCCGCGTCATTGACGTGGTGGTGGCCGATGTAGTGCCGCACGCCGAGGTGCTCGCAGGTGTCGTGGAAGATGTTTGCGCCGGTGGAGACGAGGACGTCGATGTAGCGGTGCCTGACGAGCTCGATGAGCACGTTCTGCATACCCGCCGGGATCATTGCACCCGAGAGCCCCATGAATATCGTGCAGTCTGGATCCTGGATCATCCTGGTCCAGATGCCGAGGGACTCCCCGAGCTTTCTCCCCTGAAAACCGGTTCTGCTCATGGACTCAAGGAGTGCTGTTACATCCCTGTTTGGTTTGACTGGCTGCGTTGGTCTCATGGAAACATCTCGGTATCCGTTTCTGGCTGCGGAGTCTTAATGCTTGGCGCCAGAGCGAGGAGATAGATGCCCTCTCCGCACACTACCCACGGTCTGTCCAGGTGGTACGATGGCGAGGAGGCGCGACGAGCCGGGCGGGGTGGGGGTATATTGCAACCAGAGACAGAAGAGAGGCGCATGCCCCCTCCCCGTCTGCCCAACCCCCACAGGAGTATATCACCCACGGTCCAGGGTATGGGGAGAACTTGAAGAAAAGGCCGGCACGGAGGTTCGCTCTCCCGGATGCGGCCCTCCCCGGGTATCGCCATG